>Ga0070667_100000870_pt1 | contig 28025 bp, 24 predicted proteins | sample KBSS33metaG_FD_64659 | JGI IMG/M metagenome (GOLD analysis project Ga0070667, IMG submission 64659) | Switchgrass rhizosphere microbial communities from Kellogg Biological Station, Michigan, USA - KBS S3-3 metaG | ecosystem: Host-associated > Plants > Roots > Rhizosphere > Soil ...
GATCGGCACCAGCGGCGCGAAGACCAAAGCGAACGGGAAGTTCCATGGCCCCTGCAACAAGACCACCCCCGCGCGGCTCGTACTGGATCATCGTCTCGTTGCCGGCGAACTGAGGAGAGGGCTCGATGTGTTTCGGCTCCATCCACGCTGCGAGATTGGCTACCGCATCCTCGATGTCCGAGATGACCCCAGAGATTTCACAATTCTGGCTTCCCATCAGCGGCTTGCGCAGATCCATGCTCGTTCCGATCGATGAGGGCCCCGCACACGATAGCCGCGAACTCGGAGACGCTTGCTCGCAACAGCCGCTCTCCGCGAAGTTCACCTCGGGGAATATCGAACGCAGTTCCCGCGGTTTCCTCATCCATTGCCATCCTTCCCGTCGAATCTGTGAAGCGATTATCTCGTCGGAATGTCCGACGCCCTTTGGGGGCGATGACGTTCCGCTGGATTTCATTTGTACCTCCGCTGATCATGATCGACTGACGAAGCAATTGTTCGTTCAGTCCATGAGCCGGAACGCCCAGGCACTCCTCACCGAGCGTTGCCACGACGCCAAGCAAATCGATGGCGGCCTCGGCGACCGTGATGCCGCAGGCTTATGCCGTGCCGGGTGGAGCTGCGCGGCCACACCGCGCCAGGGTTCAGATCGACCACCGCAGCAACTCACTGCCGGCAGCTTTGATGAGGCCGGTCTGACCGACAAGCTCAAGGCTGCCGTTCGTCACCTGATCAAGGAGTCCCCGCTCTTCCCGAGACAGTTGAGCGAGCACACGCCCGCCCGATGGCGTCCGGGCGACGATCGTCGCGTCCTTGGGATCACCGGCGCGCGCGATCGGGAGCATAAAGGTCTCGACCAAAGCCGGGCCCTCATAGTGGTCGAGCAGCGGGGGAGCACCGCCACGCAGAATGTCGGCGGCATTCTGCACGTCGCAGCTTTGGCGTACGGCACCAATAGACTGCACGCCGCCGCTCAGAACGATAGAATGGAAGTAGGTCATGTAGCCGCCATTGGCGACGATCAGGCCGTGCTTCTCGCCGCCGCGCAGCCGCATCACCATCGCGGCAATCGCATGCATCATGCAGTTGCCGATCGGCCCGCCACCGAATGTCAGCCCGCCATAAACACTGTGCGGGCGGTCAAGAGGCCAGTCAAGGATCCGGCGCGCCATCTTCGGCACGCAGGGAAAACAGCTGTAAAGCTCGACGCAGTCGAGCTCGTCGGGGGTAAGGCGGTTGAATTCCAGCGCCTTGGCTATGCTGGCCTCCATCGCCGGCGAACGGGCAAAGCCGTCGCGGCGCAGGAAATCGGCAGACTCCCGGGCAGCGGCGCCCCTTTGCACAGTGACAACCGCCGACTCGGGGATCCCGACGCTCAGAGCATGGTCGAGGCTCGTGATCAGCACGGCCGCGCCCTGGTTCACATTGTTATTTGCCACCATGAGCTTCGTGTAGGGATGGCTCAGCCGCCTATTGTCTGCGGTGACCCGGAGGATATCATCCGGCGTCAAGGGGTCGCGCAACCACGCATGAGGGTTGGCTGACGCTGTCCGCGAGAAACCCGACCAGATCTCGGCCGTCTCGACCTGAGCATCATTGAGCGACAGGTTCCAGGCGGCCCGGGTGGCATTTTCGTAGAGCGGATAGACGTCGAGCGGAGTCAGCAGGCCATAGCGATCAGCGAGAGAGGTGGCCCGGCTCTGGCTCTCTGCAAGGAGCGGGTTTTCGGCGCCTTGTGCGCCCGCTTCTCGCGCAAGCCGCATGGCCGTGCGCATCGCTTCCGCGCCAACGATCGCGGCGACCTCGACCTCGCCGCTTGCGATGCGGTCGGCCGCTTCGTTGAGCAGCCGCACCGGACCATCGCCGCTCGGCTCTTCGGTGAGGTAGACGGTCGCCGGCCGTCTCGGCAGGCGTTGAGCGATCTGCTCGTGAATGTCCACGCATGGCTGGGAAATCTGATTCTCGACGCCCAGCCAATCGATCTTGTCCAGGAACCGACAACGTGAATCCGCCTCGGCGAGGATAAGACTTTTCTCCATGAGCGCGGCGGAATCGAGGCCGAGATACGGATCGGGCGGTCTATCGTTGATCTGGCCGACGCCAACGATAACCGGAACCCTCTCGCCAGACGCAGTTTGCAGGGTCATGTCATCCACCGTGGCTTGCGCTTCTCGATAAAGGCTTGCGGGCCTTCTCTGCTGTCGGGAGCCTCCAAAACCCTCTTCATGGCGCCGGCCAAACTGGCCCGAAGATATTCGTCGTCTATGTCGACCGCGCGCCGAGCGATCGCGAGCGCCTCCCGAACGGCGAGCGGCGCGTTGTCCGCTAAATTGCATGCCAGTTTCAACGCATCGTCGAGAGCTTGGCCTTCGCGCGCGATACTATTGACTAGGCCAAGCTGATAGGCACGCTCCACATCGATCGGCCTGCCGGTCGTGACCATTTCGATCGCGACCGCCCGAGGCAAGGCGCGACCGATGCGAAAGCCGCCGCCCGCACCTGGGATCAGGCCACGGCAGACCTCGGGAAATCCGATCGCGACATGGGGTGCAGCAACGATCATATCGCAAGCTAGGCTGATCTCGGCGCCGCCGCCATAAGCCGGCCCCTGCAACGCGGCAATCCAGGGCTTCGTTCTTGTTGTATAAACGAAGCCGGCGAAGCCGCTTTCGGGGCGCTCGAGAAGATGCCCTTTCCCTGCTGCCACTTCCTTGAGATCCGCGCCCACGCAGAACATCCGGCCCTCGCCAGTGATGATCGCGACACGGATGGTCGAATCAGCCTCTATCTCGGAAACGCATTGTTCGATCGTCTCGGCCATCGCCGCAGTGATTGCGTTGAGTGCGGCCGGCCGGTTGAGACGAAGCACAGCGATATGACTCGCGATCCGTTCCAAGAGAACGTCGCCGACGGCGCGCTCAATCATTTGCGGCTCCCGTCTGCCAGAGCACAAGTGCATCAAGCGCTTCCACCTGATCGCCCGAAACTCGTAGTGGGTTGATCTCGAGCGCGGCTAGATCAGGTCCAAGTCCAAGCGCGGCTTCGCCGATGCGCACGATCGCCTCCGCAAGCTGCCGCTCCGGGGCCGGCGCCATACCCCGGAAGCCTCGGAGAAGCTTGGCGCCTTTAAGGCTCCTCAGCATAACGGCAGCATCGCCAGTGGTGACCGGGAGAGGTCGCATCGCCACGTCGGCCAGGAGTTCGACTAAGACGCCGCCGAAACCGACCGTGATGGCAGGGCCCCAGCGGGAATCCACGGTCACGCTGACGAGAAGCTCAATGCCCTCGGATGCGCGCATCGGCGATATCACGACGCCCTCGATCGCCGCATTCGGACGATGCCGCTTCACGTTACCAACGATGGTTTCGTAAGCCGAGCCCGCATTCTCGGGAGCTATATTGAGAAGAACGCCTCCGACCTCCGTCTTATGGGCGATATCCCGGGATACGATCTTGAGCGCCAGCGGAGCTTGCGCGGCGACGCCAAATTCGCAGGCCTGGTCGCGCGAGCGCGCGATCTTTCCCGGAATGACAGGAACGCCGTAGCCCGCCAGATAATCCAGTGTATCCCGTTCGTGTGTCGGACGGGCGGATGACCCAGGATCGGGCGAGGCAAGGCGGGGCTCACCCGCTCCGACCTGCGCCGACCAAGTCACCGCCTTCGAGACAGCCCGGAGCATAGCGTCAATGCCAGTGACCACATGCGGTAATCCGAGCTCGTTCACGGCCTTGCGAGCAGCGTCGCCGACCGTTTTCACGCACGGCGTCACGAGGATCGCTGGTTTATCGATTGCGGCGACACCGCGGCCGATTGCAGCGAGCACGGCTGGCACGCCATGCCCGTCGTAGGACGGGAGCGTCATACTAACCGCAACAAGTCCGACTTCTGGCGCTGCAGCAACAACGGGAAGCACTCGTTCGAACAAGTCGGGATCGGTGATCGCCATGCCAGTCACGTCGAGCGGATTGAGCGTCGACGCATTGCCCGGCAACACCGCACGCATGCGGCTCGCCGTCTCCGGATCGTTAGGCGGAAGGCTCACGCCGTAATCTTCGGCGCCATCGGCCACGAGAGTGCAGGAACCTCCAGAAATCGACAGGAAGGATAGTCCCGGCTTGGAAAGCGGGCCGGTGGCGGCAAGGAGCCCAGCAACGTTGATCAGTTCCTCGGCAGTACCGACACGCACGATACCGAGCCGGTCGCAGACGGCGTTGAAGATGGCGTCGCTGCCAAGGACCGAGCCTGTATGAGCTTGGGCGACGGCACCGGCGAGCGCGGTGCGGCCAATCTTGAGAAGGACCAGCGGCTTTTTGGCTCTGCGCGCGCGGCGTGCAGCCTCAATAAACGCGTCGGGGTCACTGACATCCTCGACAAACGCGGCGATCGCTTTCGTCGGGTCATGGTCAACTAGATAATCGATGACGTCTGAAAGGGTTACCCCACCCTGGTTACCGGTCGCGGCGATGAAGCTCGAGCCGATGTTCTGGCTATGGGCATAGTCATGCAATTCCGATGCGGTGGAACCGCTCTGGGAAACGATGGCGATCGAAGGGGACAGATGAGGGCGCTGAACCGGAATGGAAGATACCGGCGTGCGGGCACTCACATTGACGAAGCCGAGCGTATTGGGCCCCCATATGAGGACCCGCAGCTCCTGAGCCCTGGCGAGCAACGCAGCCTGCTCCCGCGCGCCCTCCTCGCCCGCTTCGGCGAAGCCCGCGGTGAGGATGACGGCATTGCGGATCCCAGCGGAAGCAAGATCCTCGAGCGCATCCACGACGGCCGTTTTGCCCACCATCACGAATGCCAGATCAATGTTTTGACCAATTTCGCGACAGGAGGTGAACCCGGGCACCCCGAACACGGTAGCGCCGGTGCGGTTGACGGCAAATATTCGCCCGTCGAATCCGAGGTCGGCGATATTATCGATCACCTGTCTGGACCACGGCGATTTCTCGCTGGCACCGATCAGTGCGATCGATCGCGGCTCGCACATCACCGCGAGGCGATGACGTCCGCGAGAGGCCGTGCTTCGCGCGCCTCGACCGGGCTCCTGTTCAATCGGCAGTTCCGTGATCATCGTTTCTGCTTTCCGCTTTGAGTTCGCCGAAAATCTTTGGAGTTCCGGCGCTGACCCGGATCAGTTTATGCAAGAACGGCCGGGAACGCCGTAGCCTGCTCCCGGCGATCTATGAGGAGTTTGACTGCTCAGCCGCGGCCACGCCCATGAGGGTCGTCGTGCTCCCACCATCGACGGGGATATCGATCCCCGTTATCTGGCGGGCTCCGTCGCCAATCAAAAAGAGAATGGCTTCGGCAACATCCTTCGGAGCACCCAAGCGGCGAAGCGGGATCGTCGAGGCACGTTGGCGCGCGCGGTCGGGATCGGAATAGATCGCGACGTTCATCGCGGTGACCGTTGCGCCGGGCGACACCGTATTGCAGCGAATGCCATCGGGTCCCCATTCGTTTGCAAGCTGCCTGATCAGCATCAGCAGCGCCGCCTTGCTGGCCGAATAGGCGCCAAGGTTCGGTGCTGGGTTCGAAGCAGCAAGGGATGCGGTAGCAACGATAGAGGCCGAGCTTGACCTTTTCAGATGCGGGTAACAGGCGAGAGCGAGCAGCCAGGTCGCCCGAGTATTGACAGCAAAGGTACGATCGAAAACGGCCGGCTCAATCTGGGACATCAAACCTGGCGCTAGCATCCCTGCGTTACTGACCAGTGCGTCGATCCCTCCCATGTGCGCGACCGCATCGGCGGCAACGATTTCGCCGCAGTCCAGCTCGGACAAGTCCACGACGCATGCTTTCGCATGCTTTCCATATCGCGCCGCTGTCCGTGCGAGGCCTTCCCCATCACGATCGACCAACAGCAAGCGAGGGCGCTCACCTTCCTGAAAACGTCCGGCGATCAGATCCACTAGGGCTGCGCCAATACCGCTGGACGCTCCGGTAATGATTGTTCGCATTTTACATTTGTCCAGTCGAATTGGATGTCATGAAGACTAGAAGCTTTCTAGAATAGGATTACGGACCTGATGGATTTGCCCTCCTTCATGAGGTCGAATCCTTTGTTGATGTCTTCCAGGCCCATCCGATGCGTCACCAGCCCGGCGACATCGATCTTACCTTCCATGAACAATTCGACGAAATCGGGTGTTTCTGTCCGCGTCTTGACGTTCCCGAGCACGGCCCCCTTGAAGGTTCGGCCGACGAGCATGTTCATGGGCGCAACGGACACTTCCTGTCCCGTCGGCGCGGCGCCGACCACGACCGCAACCCCGAACCCGGGACGCGAGACATCGATCGCCTGTCTGACGAGAGCGACGTTGCCGACGCATTCGAACGCGAAATCTGCACCGCCACCCGTCAGTGCCGTGAGATGGTCGACTATGTCTCCGTCGATCTCGGTTGGATTGACGAACGCGGTGGCGCCGAACTTGAGCGCGATCTCCTTGCGCCCCGGATTGATGTCGACGCCTATGATCTGGCGCGCGCCCGCGAGGCAAGCACCCTGGATTACGTTCAGACCGACGCCGCCGAGCCCGAATACGACAACGGACGATCCTGGGCGCACCTTTGCGACGTTGATCGCTGAGCCCACGCCCGTGATGACACTGCAGCCGACGCAACAGGCAAGGTCGAACGGAGCATCCTCGCGGATCTTGGCCACGGCGATTTCGCGGATTGTCATAAAGTTAGAGAAGGTCCCGCCGCTCACATATTGGGAGATCGGTTCACCCTTTCTGGAAAAAGGACTGGGATAGGTATAGCTAGCCGGAAACTCTGCACAGAAGTTGGTCCGGCCCGACGTGCAGTTCCGGCATTGACGGCATTCCGGAACCGATACTGGTATCACATGATCGCCTGGCTTGAGCGTCGTCACACCGGGACCTACGTCGACGACGACGCCGGCGCCTTCGTGGCCGAGAATGACCGGCAATTTGTATGACCGCAGCGAGCCGGTCATTTCGTGATAGTCCGAATGACAGAGGCCGGCTGCCTTGATCTCTATAAGCACCTCGCCTTCGCGCGGCGCGGCGACATCGATCTCGTCGATCTCAAGTGGCAGACCATAACCTACGCAGATGGCGGCGCGGGATTTCATACTTCACTCTCCAAATTAATTTCCTTGCCCGGGCGCTTGGGGCCGCGTGCGGCAGTATTACCGCTGGCCGCGCGTCGACAAATTCCAAGAGACACATCTGCCGATAGGTCCAAGGAGGCCGACGCGGGCAAGTGGACGTCTCGTCCATATCCTGCGAGCGCACCCAGAGGCGCATCAGCAGAATTGATCAGACATCGAAAAGCACGTTCAGAGGGCGCCACGAACGCATGAACGCGCCCATGAATTCCGGAGCCTGCGCCTCGCGATCCAGCCTCAGCTTGGGCAGACGATCCAGTACGGCATTGAGCGCTGTCGACATTTCCGCCTTCGCAAGGCCAACCCCTATGCAGCTGCGAGGTCCTTTGTTGAAGGCGAGATGGTCGTTCGGCGGTTTTCGCCCGAGGTCAGCCGCCTCCGGACAGGCGTACTTCGCCGGATCGCGATTCGCCGCCGAATGCAACAAGATCAGGCGATCGTCCTTACGGATATGCGCGCCACCGATCTCGGCGTCCTGGTTCGCAATGCGGAACCTATACATGACGGACCCGTAAATCCGCATCGATTCATCAACAGCGCGCGTCATCTGCGCGCGATCCGCCTCTACCGCAGCCCTCACTGACGTATTCGTCAGAAGAAGGTAACTCAGGTTTGCGATACCATGAACAGTGGTGTCGGCACCTCCCAGATAGACTTCTCGGCAAATCGCAAGCGCGTCGGCTTCAGTCATCGGCGCGCCGAGTCCGGTCGGCGCCTCGGCCCAGACCCTGCTGATGAAATCGTCCTGCGGGTCGTCGCGACGAGCTCGAATGTAGGGCAAGAGCAGATTGTTAAGCTCTGTGGAAACGCGTAAGCCCTTTTGTTTGAGTTCTTCCGTCCGGAAGGCGCCACCGATGACTTCGACTAGCTCTTCGTGAAGGTCGAGCGTGCGTTTGACCAGATCGTCGTCCTGCCACGGCATGCCGAGCAGGGCAAGAATGACGCGCGAAGGAATCCCGTCACTGAACTCCGAGCAGAGTTCTGCCTTTCCGGTCCCCTTGGACTGGATGCGATCCAGCAGCATGGAGACGATAGGCGCGATCTGGTTCTTCGTGTAAGCAGCGATTTTGCTGGGTGTGAAGAGGCTAAGCAGGAAGCGCCGCATCTGCGCATGCTCCTTGCCCCCAAGCACGGTGATGTTACGCCCGCCGCCCTTGATGTCGATCACCACCTGTGGCGCGCCTTGATAGGCGTTTCTGAAGTGCGCCTCATCCATCTCGACGGCGAGACAGTCCGCGAAATCAAAGAGAACCCAGGCCTGCATCTCCTCGTCCCAGGCGACAGGCGCTTCGGCACGCTGCTTCTCGTAGATATCCCACGGCAGGACATCCTTGAGGGCATTGACCGAAAACGGGCAACGACTGCTCACCGCCATACTTTGGCTGCCCAATCCCTCCTCCATACTCATGACGGGCGTAGTCATTTAGCAAGTGCTTAAAGCGCCCACCATTCGCACAGAAAGCTATCTATCAAACGGATGGTATGTCAAGTATGAAGACCGATTTCCGATGAGGCTCGGTGATATGGTGAAGGATTTGATCCGGCTCGTTGTCCGCATGGGACGACGTCTGGTCGCGTGCTCGACACCGGCCAGAAAGCGCGCCTCGATATGCCGATTGATGATGCGGGAAATCAGTTGCGCTGGCAGCGATGGCTTTTTATACAACAACCATACGTTTGGTTGATAAACGAGAGGAAGCGCGATGGAGCCCGACGGGCTGCTATCATGGGCGGAGCAAGTCACCGGCGGCCGGGTTCTAAATTCGACGCGTCTGGACATCGGCAACGCGCGGGTCACCTCGATTCTCTCGATCTCCTTGGGCGATTCCACTCGCCAGTTCGTCCTTCGGCATGAGGCGGGTAACGGCCCGCTCGCCGGAACGACATTTTCCCTCGCACGCGAAGCCGCCGTCTGTCGCGCGCTCGCGGGACGCGGCCTGCCAGTCCCGGAGGTCATCGCGGACGATCTTGGTAGATCGACGATGCTCACTGACAAGATGGACGGAGAACATGATACGGAGAGCCGGCACATCGGCGCCTACCTCAGGTGGCTGCGAAAACTGCACGACATCGACATCACGACGCTTGATCTTCCGAACTTCGCGAAGACGATACCTGCGGAGATCGAGATTTGGGAACAAACGTACCGCAGCCATGTCCAGGCCCCCTCTCCGGTCGCGGATCTGGCTTTCGAAAGGCTCCGAAATAGTGTGTTACCGCCGCCTGCCCGCCTCGTCCTGTGCCACGGGGATGCCGGCTTTGGAAATTACCTCGTACGGGGTGGTCAGGTTTCAGCGCTTCTCGACTGGGAGATGGCCCATTTCGGCGACCCGCTCGATGACCTTGTCTGGATCGCCATCCGCGCTGTGCAGTTCAATGTACCTTTGCCCGAATTCGGATCGCTCATTGCGGAAAATTATGGCGCCGATTTGAATCCGGAGCCCGCCCGCATCGCCTTCTGGAAAGCGTTCGGTTTACTGCGGATGCTGATCATCTGCCTTCTCGCCGTCTCGCGGGCGAGAAGCGGGAAGGAAAGATTGCTTCAGCTCACAATGTTACCCGGGCTGGAATTCCAGGTGCTGGACTCACTGGCGGAAATGGAGGGAAGCAGCCTTATGCCGTTGCTCGACGCCGCGGAACTCAGTGTGAGCGCTTTCCCAGGTCACTTGCTCGGTGAAGCCGCCTTGGATCTTGGCGATATTATCGTTCCCAGGCTGGAAGGCGGCCCCCACATAACGAACTGGGCAAAACGGATACGAAATCTTTTGCGCGATCTCGACCGCGCCTCGCGAACAGGTAAGCCAGAAACGAGCGAAATATCGCTCGCAACTCTTGCGTCATTGCGAGCGGCACAGCTGCGGTGGCTGCCATCCTCCGCCGAACTGGCCCGTCGTCCCTTTCCTAACTTTCGCCATTGCGAGGTTCGCGATGGCGAATGAGCCCTGCCGGTTTCAATCGTTGCGTGAGGCGTGGAACGAACGGGTCGGCGCCACCCCGCATTCGGTCTTCCTGTGGACCGAGGAGGGTTGCTGGACGTTTGGCGAAGCGGACCGGAAGGTTCGGGATTGTGCCATCAACGTGCGCGCCTTGGGCGTGCGCCGCGGAGATATTGTGGCGCTGGTTTTCGAAAACCGCGCAGAGCTCGTGTTCGTGCATCTCGGCCTGCAGATGTTGGGCGCGGTTACGATGCCGATCATGACCTCGGCCACGGCCGACGAGATCAGCTTTCAGCTGCGTCACTCCGGTACCGGTCTGGTCATTACGACGGACGCTGTCCGTGGTACCGTTGAAGCGGCTCTCGCGACTGCGGGTTCGCGCAGCCCCGTTTCGCTCGCGGGCGTGATCGAGGCGGCAGCCGTCGGCACGCCCGATAGCTCCTTCGAGCTTCCGGGGTATGATGATCTCGCGCCATCAGCATTGCTCTACACGTCGGGTAGTTCCGGGCGTCCGAAAGGCGTTTTGCTTCCGTCCGGTGCGCCATTAAGTGTCGCTTTGGGTCTCATCGATCGCATCGGTGTCGACGAGCATGATCGGCTGTTCCTGCCGACGCCACTCGCCCACGCCGTCGGCTTGGTCACTGTTCTGGGCACGGCCGTCCGTTGTGGTTGCAGCATCGCGATCGTCGATCGATTCAGCCCCTCTCGTTTTTGGGATCAGGTCGCGAGGAGTGGCGGCACGGTGACCTGTCTATTCCCGGCGCACCTTAACTTTCTGTTAGGGACCCCATCCCCCACCGTGCCGCACAAGCTGCGCGCGATTTTTACGCACGCGTTCAACCAGGCTTTCATCGACCGCTTCGATCTTCCCTTGCATATGTGCTGGGGCATGACGGAGACGGGGGCTCTCATGACGATGAGCGGCCCGATGAGGGCGCCACGTGAAGCCGGCTACATCGGCGAACCGATGCCGAATACTTCGGTTGCCTGCTTCGGGCACGACGGGTCGCAACTTCCGGCGGGCGAAGAGGGCGAGTTGCGCCTCGCGCATCGCCACGTCATGCTCGAATATTTTGACGATCCCGAAGCCACCGCCGCTACCAAGATCGGAGGCTGGATCAACTCCGGCGATCTGGGTTGCGTCGATGAAGCCGGCAGTGCCTATTTCCTCGGCCGTAAAAAGAACGTCATCAAGCGATCGGGCGAGAACATCAGCGCCGAGGAGGTGGAAAATGCCCTGCTCGAGATTGACGACATAATGGAATGCGTAGTGTTTGGAATACCGGATGCGACCCGCACCGAAGAGGTCGTCGCCGTACTCTATCTTCACGATATTAACAGAGCCGATCCATCTGAAATCTTGAATCTGCTTTCGGTTCGCATTTCCAAGCACAAGCTGCCCCGTTACGTTCGCATCGACGTCGATCCATTGCCTAAGCTTGAGAATGGCAAATTCGACCGCAGGGCGATCATCTCTGGATTCAAGGCTCACCTGGCGTGGGATCGCGAGCTGCCGACACGCCTTCCTCTTCCTTCTTCCGTGGAAAAATGAACATGTCCATTCTGACCAAGGCCGATGATCTGACGCACCCGCCGGCGAACGACGACCCCTATTGGACCGAAACAGTCTGGTTCGGGGCAAATGTTCCGGAGCGTCGGCTTGGCGTCAACTTTTTCATGCTGCTGCGCACCAATCTCGGGATCATGGTTCCATCACTTTTTGTATGGGGGCCCGGGGGCGAGGAAATCTGGTCAATGCCCTATCAGCGCACGCTGTGGCACGGGCTGATGCCGAAGGACCACGATGCGACGAACTTCAAGCTTCCATCGGGGTTCGAGGTCGAGCGAGTCAACTGGCTTGACGAGTATCGCGTGCGTTTCGAGGACAGCGACAGGATCAAACTGAATCTGCACTTCAAGAGCCTCAGCCCGCCCGTGCCCTACGGCGTAAAGAATGGCTACGGTCATCTCGATCAATATGGTCACGTCACCGGAGAGATCGTTCTCGACGGCGAACACATCTCCGTCGATTGCCTGGACATGCGCGATCGCACTTGGTCGCCCCGCCGGGAAACTAGCCAGACGGCACGGATCGGCTATACCTATGGCGCGTCGTCCCCAGCCTCGGGTTTCCAGATCGCTACGAAATGGTACGACGAGGAGCCCAACGACCGGGTCATGTTGGGCTATCTGCTCACCGCGAACGGCAATGTTGTCATCCGCAGGGGGGCGCGATTTGTCGATCGCGACGATGAGGGGCGTCCGGTCAGCGTGACGGTCGAGCTCGCGACAGACGACGGCAAGACCTACGTCGCGCGAGGCGAGGTGATCAGCCGCTTTGCGATGCCCACCACGCCCTACTTCGTCTGGATGAGTTTGGTCGAATGGGAATTCCCGGATGGGTCGCGTGGCTGGGGCCAGGATCAGGACACCTGGGCGCCTGCGAAATTCCGCGAGGTCAGGCGCGCGATCCGAGCCGAAAAAGGTCTTCTTGGACCAATGACGGCCTGATCAGTTCTTAGCAACCGGAGCGTCCATGCGCATGATCGACGTTGATTACAGCATTTTGGCGGACGGCTTCGCCTTTCCCGAAGGACCGGTCGCGCTGAACGACAGCAGCGTCGCGCTTGTGGACATCGCCACGGGCCTGATCTGGAGGGTTTGGCTCGATGGCCGCAACGAGGTTGTCGCGGACGTTGGCGGCGGTCCGAACGGCGCCGCTCTTGGTCCCGACGGCAAGCTCTATATATGCCAGAACGGCGGATTTGACTGGTCGGGACGTTCCAGGATGGGCCTGCAGCCGCCGGACTATAAGGGCGGCTCGATCATGCGCGTCGACCTCGAAACCGGGCAGTTCGAGACGCTCTATACCCATGGCGGCGATGTACCGATCCGAAGCCCCAATGACATCATTTTCGATGCCGACGGAGGGTTCTGGTTCACCGACTACGGGACAGAACGTGAACGCGAAGCTGACGTCACCGGCGTATTTTATGCCACGACCGATGGGAATCAATGCGAGGAGGTCATCTTTCCGATCAATCGCGCCAACGGTGTTGGCCTCTCGCCCGACGGGAAGACGCTCTATGTAACGGAGACCTACACAGTGCGACTTTGGGCCTTCGAACTGGAAGGTCCCGGTCGCATCAAGATACCGCAATCACCTCCAGCGCATGGCCCGCATGTCCATTTCGGTCATCATGGCAAGCTAGTCGCATCTCCCGGTGGTGAAAGGATATTCGATAGCCTCGCGGTTGATGGCGACGGCAACATCTGCATCGGAACATTGCTCGAGGGCGGCATCAGTGTCGTGAGCCCGGATGGAGACGTCGCGTTTGCGCCGGCGCCCGATCACGCGGTTACCAATATCTGCTTCGGCGGCGAAGATCTCCAGACCGCCTTCATCACGTTGTCAGGGACCGGACGTCTCGCTGCGGCGCGCTGGTTTACCAAAGGATTGGCTTTGCCGCACCAGAGCAATCTCAGTGGCGGGTAGGTCCATGTCGAGGTCAAATTGCGGGAACAAGAGTTACCTACCAATCGATTGTTTTATTGCAGGATAACCTCAGCCTTGTTATCAAACAACCGGTTGGGAACGCAACTGGCCAAGAAAGAGGGTAAATAATGGAGGAAGGTGAGGCCGGGACGATCGCGAGGATTGGCTTCCTCGCACTCGAAGCCGAAGGCCAAATTGGAACGCTGAAGCTCGACCGCGGCGGCAAGCTTAATGCAATGACTGCCGAGTTCTGGACATCGTTGCGTGACGCGATCAACTGGTTCGAGAGTGAGACATCGGTCAGTGTGGTCGTCGTCACAAGTGGCGATCCTAAGGCCTTCAGTGCCGGCGGCGATATCGGAGATTTCCTCAAGCTGAAAACTCGCGATGAAATGGAAGCGTACCAGCGGGATGCGATGGCAGCCTTTTCCCGTGTGGAGCGGTGTGAACTCATCATGATCGCTGCGGTGAACGGTATTGCTTTTGGTGGGGGCTGTGAGCTCGCGCTGGCTTGTGATTTCGTCATTGCAGCAGATGACGCGACGTTTGCGATGCCCGAAGCGGCGCTGGGGCTGGTCCCCGGCTTCGGCGCCATCCGGGCGCCGGAACTGATCGGCCGTCAGATGACCAAGCTTATGATTGCTACTGCTGATCCCATCGACGCTGCCCGCGCCTATGAGATCGGCCTCGTGCAACGCCGGGTGCCCGCAGATCACCTCCTAGACGAAGCCTTCGCTCTCGCGAACCAGATCGCAATGCGATCACCCAATGCACTTCGCGCATGCAAACGTATGGTCAACCGGTCCATTGACGTCGGCGCCCTCGATTATTCCGTTGAGGAGATCACCCGGTTGCAGGCATCCGAGGACCGAGCGATTGGCGTGGCGGCTTTTCTCGCCCGTGAAACGCCGGTCTTTACGGGACGATGAACACATCCGACGAGAAAAGAAGATTGCAGCATGTCGACCACGATGGATGAAAAGATCGCGGAGCTTCGCAGGAGACAGGAACGCGCTCGTGAGATGGGAGGAGAGGAAGGCCTCCGACGACATCACGCTTCCGGTCGCCTCTCGGTACGCGAGCGCGTCGAGCTTCTGATCGATGAAGGAAGCTGGTTCGAGATCAACGCGCTCGCCCTCCCGGAAATGCGAAGCGAGCGGCACGTTCCCGGCGACGCGTGCGTAACAGGGTTCGCAACGCTGGACGGGCGCCGGATAGGCGTTGTCGGGATCGACTCCTCGCTGCTCGCGGGCACGACTGCACCGACCGGGATGCGCAAGCAGGGACGTCTCATCGAGCTCGCGCAGAAGAACGGTTTTCCCATCGTCTTGCTGTGCGACGCCGACGGCGGCCGGATTCCGGACGTCATGGGATGGCGCTTCTCTCACCTCCCGCTTGATTTCAAGACATTCCTAAAGCGGACAGACGGCGGCCCGCTAGTGCCCCGCGCGTCGGCGGTTCTAGGACCGTCCTATGGGGATTCTGCCCTGCATGCATCTACTGCCAATTTCGTGGTGATGGCGAATTTCGCATCGCTAGCGCTGGTTGGCCCGTCGGTGATCGAGATGGCGACCGGCGAGAAGCTAACCGACCATGAGCTCGGCGGCCCGGACAAGGCGACGGCGATTGGTAACGCTCACATGGTCGTCGAATCCGAAGCAGACGCGATGGACGCGATCGCGGCCTTCCTGTCATATCTTCCGGCCAACAGCGCTCTTCCCGCTCCGGTGGCGCCCACTAGGCAACCTCTGACAGACCCCGCCGAGCTCGAGACCATTGTACCTCTGGGGGCGAAGTCGGGATACGATATGACTCGCGTGATCGAGGCGATCGCCGATGCCGGCTCGATCTTCCCTTGGGCTGAGCATTGGGGCTCGTCGCTGATCACCTGCCTAGCCAGGCTCGGCGGCGACCCGGTCGGGATCATCGCGAATCAGCCTATTATCAAGGCCGGAGCTCTCGACGCCGACGCTCTGATCAAAGAGCATGACTTCGTCGACATGTGCGATACGTTCAACATTCCGTTGATCTTCCTCCACGATGTGCCTGGGCTCATGGTTGGCGCGGAAGCCGAACGAAAGGGCACGCTGAAAGCCTATGAGAAGCTCGCGCTGCGCATTTCGACAGCCCAGGTTCCCAAGCTTGGCGTCGTGATCCGGAAGGCCTATGGCGGCGGGCATTTCGCGATGGGCGGTCGCCCGACCCATCCGGATTTCCTTTTCGCCTGGCCGTCCGCGGAAATGGGGTTCATGGCGCCGGAAACGGGTATCCGCACGGTCCACCGGCGCAAGCTCGAGACGGCGCTCAGGGAGAAGGGCCAAGAGGCGCACGACGCGCTTCTCGATGAACTTTATGAAGAATGGAGCGAGATTTCCGAGCCTTGGGAAGCCGCCGCCCACATCGCGCTCGATGACATCATCGAACCGGGACGGACGCGCGAAGTGCTGCTGTCCGCGCTCTCCTTCGCGTGGGGCGAGCGGGAGAGAGTAACGCCATGACTCCGGAAGAAACGCTGTTCCGGGGTAAGGCCTTCTTGGGGCTGATGAAGCGCTATGTCGTCAACTATACGAACGCGCACGACCAGTCGCAGACAGTCTCGATCATGGAAGACGACTATCTACTTCGCATGGGCGACCATCTTCTCCGTGGTCGCGATGCCGACTATGCGAACGCCACGCGCAAGCAGCTCGATCAATTCCCCGGGCTCGGCCTGACCGTTCACGAAATCTGGACATCCGGCGAGCGCCTTGCGATGCGTTTCTCGGAGCATGGAGCCTCACTGCACCACGGTGGAAACCGGGCGGCATGGGGTGGTATTGGCCTCTACAGCTGGAACGGGACCAAGCTCACGGCGAATAACGTCGAACAGGACTATTTGTCCCGCGCCCAACAGTTGAAGTCGGGGCAACCCCTCCCCGTCGAATCCCCGGCAATCGCACCATGGGACACCGAACCCGAGCCTGCAGATCCGCGCGCGGTCGCGATCGTTGATCAATGGCTCAAGAGCGGCGATATCGATCGGACGCCGAACGTGCAGCATGATGATCAATGGGCGGTCGAGGTGTGGTCCCCGCTCCTCGATCAGCGCGAGATCATCGTCAACGATATCTTTTCGTGCGGCCCGGTCGTCGCTTTTCACGCAACTCAGTTCGGCAGGATCATTGGCAACACGGGATCGGCTGAAGCGCTTACGCCCGACGTAGAGAGACGGCTGCACATGGCGGGGATAGTCCATGTCCATCAAAATCGTGTATTCAGGGGGCGGATCATCCGCAATCGCCTTGATCTCGAACGGAAATCGGCTCGGTCATGACCACCCATCCAGATCACGTTCCAGACTGAGCGGCGGCATGCTTTGCAATCCCAGCCGACCTATCGATGGCGCGCCAACGGCGCGGCGCTACCATCGCCGAGAGCCTCGACCATGATTCAATCCGTTCTTGTAGCCAATCGCGGAGAAGTTGCCGTCCGGATCATTCGGGCGTGCCGAACGCTAGGCATCAAGCCGATCGCGATTTTCAGCGAGGCCGACACCGGAGCGCTCTGGACGCGGCTGGCGGATGAGGCGCACTGCATAGGTCCCGCGAGCGCGCGCGAGTCATATCTGAACATCGCTAGGATTGTAGAAGCCGCCAAGGCGTGCGGCGTGCAGGCCGTCCATCCCGGATATGGTCTGCTTTCGGAGTCGGCTGAGTTCGCGCGAGCTGTCGAAGAGGCCGGCCTCGGCTTCGTCGGCCCTTCGCCAGACACGATCGCACTTATGGGCGACAAAGTGACCGCTCGTGCCGCGGCACGGCGAAGCGGCCTAGCGGTCCTAGCCGGCTCCGACGGGCCGGTTGCAGGATGTGACGAGGCTTTGGCGCTGGCCGAGACGATCGGGTACCCGATCGCGGTCAAGGCCAGCTTCGGTGGCGGCGGTCGTGGCCTCCGCGTCGTTCGGGAAAAGGACGAACTGGCGGAAGCTTTGGAACAAGCTGGCCGAGAATCCTTGGCTGCTTTCGGGCGCGCGGAGGTATTCCTCGAGCGCTTCCTCGACCGCCCTCGCCACGTCGAAGTTCAGATCCTTGGCGACGAGCACGGCAATGTCGTTCATCTCGGCGATCGCGATTGCTCGGTCCAACGGCGATATCAGAAGCTACTAGAAGAGGCCCCCGCCCCCGGTCTTCCTACGGGAATGGCGGATCGAATTCGGGATGCGGCTGTGAAGCTGTGCCAAGACGTATCCTATGTGGGGGCGGGGACGGTCGAATTTTTAGCCGACGTACGCACCGGAGATTTCTTCTTCCTTGAAATGAACACTCGCCTGCAAGTTGAGCATGGGGTCACAGAGCTCGTGACCGGCGTCGACATAGTCGAGGAACAACTTCGCATCGCGAACGGAGAGCCAATCTCCTTCACACAAAACGATGTGAAAATTCAGGGACACGCAATCCAAGCGCGTATAACGGCCGAAGATCCTTGGGATGACTTCCGGCCGACACCAGGTCTGGTAACCCGCCTGACGCTTCCACTGGGACCATGGCTGCGGCTCGATTTTGGCATTGAATCTGGCGATCCGGTCGTGCCGCACTATGACTCGATGTTTGGAAAGATCCAGGCATGGGCGGATACGCGAGATCGCGCCTGTCGTCGGCTAGACTTGGCGCTTGCCGCCTTTTCCGCCCAAGGCGTGCCGACGTCGGCACCCTATTTGCGATCAATCCTGGTCTCTCCCACGTTTCTGGACATTTTGCATCATACCGGGTCGTTGGCGAGCGAGTGGCAACCGGACTCGTCAGGCCGGCCCGAAGTTGCGACATCCTCACAGGATGTCGGCCCGCCCGCAGCAGAGCCGCGCGTTGTGGAACGGGTCGTCAGTGTCCCATGGGGCGGGCGATTCGTGGATATCTCCATTTTCGCTCGGGCGTCCGGAGAGAATAGTGACGCCGCTCAGGTTGCCCCGCGCGACCGGGTCCAGAGCGGCCATAGTGGCGCCACCAAGGCGCGAGCGGGCAATCAGGTCGTCGCTCCCATGGACGCGGTCGTCATGGCGATCGCTTGCAATCCGGGCGACATCGTCCATCGGGGAAAGTCCCTCCTTCAGCTCGAGGCAATGAAGATGGAAGTTGTGGTTCCTGCAGCATTCGATTGCCGCGTTGAGACCGTCGAAGTCAAAGCCGGCGCGATGGTCAAGAGCGGGGAGGTGCTTGTCAACGTCGCACCATATGACAGCGCGGACGAATGAGCGGCCCGCTTTCCGGGCTCCATCAACTCGTAGATTGCTTGCATCAAATTAGCAGGATCTACACCTACGATGCTCAGCAATATCTTTATGAGTTCATGACCTAATCTGCGCAACTTCGGGCATGCCCAGACTCCAGTTATTATTCTGTCTAACGAGGATTAGCATGAAAGTAATGCGCGACCTGGTCGGAGCCGAGTTTGCGCTGTTCGCATTCAGCCATTGCCGGGATGTCGTAGCCGCTGTCAGCCGAGCAGGCGGCTTCGGCGTGCTCGGAGGCAGCAGTTTTACGCCAGAAAGCCTTGAGGAGGAGTTGGCCTGGATCGACAACCACGTCGATGGAAAACCATATGGTATCGATATTCTCATTCCTGAGCACCAGCCGGTCGAGCACGACGCAAAACTGGACGATCTAATCGCACAAATTCCAGAACAACATCTCGACTTTACCGTCAATCTCCTGCGAGAGGCCGGGATCGCCGCGACCCGCCATGACGTAGTCACGCGCAATCTTCCGACCACGATGCCGGAGGTTGGTGAAGCGCTGATGGATGTGGCGTTTCGCCATCCAATACGTCTCATCGCCAACGCGCTCGGGATAGCTCCACCGTCGATGATCGAACGGGGGCGGCGTCACGGCGTTCCCGTCGCTGCGCTTGTCGGTGCCAAAGAGCATGCCATTCGGCAGATCAACGCAGGTGTCGATGTCCTTGTCGCTCAGGGCGGAGAGGCTGGCGGGCACTGTGGCGAAGTTTCGACGCTTGTGCTCGTTCCTGAAGTGATCAAGGCTATTGCTTCCATCCGTCCTGTTCCTGTGCTCGCTGCAGGTGGCATTGTGACCGGTAGCCAGATGGCAGCTTGCATGGCGCTGGGAGCCGCCGGGGTGTGGTCGGGCTCGGTATGGCTGGCATCGACCGATGCTGAAACCACTCGCGCGTTCAGGCAAAAGATGGTTGCCGCATCGTCTCGGGATACAATCCGCTCGACTTCCCGCACCGGAAAACCGAGCCGACAATTACGATCAGCTTGGCATCGCGCATGGCATCGGGCGGACGCGCCGCGCAGCCTTCCAATGCCGATGATGGCGATGATAAGCGTACCCGCTTTTCACCTCATCGATAAGGCAGCGGAAGCAGGCAATCCACGGGCGCTTGATCTGATGAGCTATTGGGTTGGCCAGGGCGTAGGACTGATTGATTCAGTACGTTCGGCAACCGGAATCGTGCAGGATTTCAAGGCAGAATTCGCGGATGCCGTGGACAATCTGATATCGGGACTTGAGTGATATGAAGCAGTTCATCGACATTTCGTCCATCTAGGCTTTTAGGGTAGGCTTTTTGCCGTCAATCGCGACTGCGAGACGGTTCTCCGGGGCCCGAAATCTCCTCCTAGGCAGACATGGAAGAGACAGTAGATCGGGCCTTCGCATCGTAGCCAAGCCCCAGATTTCCGAAGTGCTTGAAGATCCTGCCGTCGCCAATTCGCAATACACCAAATTGGCTGCGGGCTTCACTGAAACAGGGAATGACCTCGCGCGAGACCATAGACCGCATCACCCCCGCAGGCCGAGCGACGCCTGTCGAATGCAACAACTGGCCACAGCGAAAACGAACGTTTGGCGCAGGATCCGCTCGAACCACACCCGCTGTATTCTTTGAGAAAATACAGCGGGCATCCTCGCTCGTCCCGCGCTCAAACGCTTTCTAGGCAGAGCTCAAAAACGAACGCCAGCGCTGATACCATAGGTTGCAGGCTTTCCTGCAAAGCGAACGAGGGCATCGAGTCCTAGGAAGTCATTAGACCAATAATAAGTGTTGAAGACGTTCCTACCCCAAATCGAAAAGCGATATTTTTGATCGGCCGTTTCCACTCCTGCACGAAGATCAACGAGGCTATAAGCCTTGATATATAGTGAGGCAGGAGTTCCCACACCCGCATTCGTTTTGCTGTTGTAGGTGATGTCGCCGCCTACGAAACCGTTCATGCCATTATTGAGCGGGAACGTGTACTGGACGTCGGAAACCACCTGCCACTTCGGAGAGTATGGGAACGGCGTCCCCTCATAATTCCCAAGCACGCCCAGGCCACTATACCCGGTAAACCTCTGAATCTTCGAGTTTACATACGTCACACCCGGAGAGATCTGCAGCCCATGAAATGGTGTAATGACTCCGCTGAGTTCGACGCCCCAAACTCGGGACTTGGGTATGGTGACGAGGGCCTCCAGCTGCTGATAGATTGGGTCTTGAATTTTCCCGCGAAGCTGTTTGTCGGTATAGTTATAATAGAACAACGCACCAGTGAGTTCGACCGCCCGATTGAGCAATTTTGCTTTAAAGCCCGTCTCGAGCGCAAGAACGGATTCCTGCGGCACGGGAGCGTATTGTTGCGTCAGGGAGGCACTCAGGACTGGAATGGTCCCAGCCTTAAAGCCGCGGCTCGCATTGGCATAAAGTAGCGTGGTCGGGCTGACCTGCCAGTTTAGTTCGCCACGCCATGAGAAGTTGCTTTGGTGGAGTTTCTCTCGCACGAGAATAGCCGGTGCATAGCCGTTACTGCTATCGAGTACATAACAATCACCTTGCTTGAAGGGCGTTGTCGGCACCGTGCTTGGAAATGGTTGACCATGAATTAGAGCATAGAAGACGTTCAGCGATCCTGCCGTATTACCATTGATATCATAAGCACAGCCGACATATTGACGCCGGTCATTATTATATCGCCCGGAAATGGCCGCTTGCAGTGTGGGCGTCAGCTGATAACTGAACCGCCCGAATACGCTGTAGGTCTGAACGTGATACAAGCCCGAAGAACTATTTAGATCAGCTTGAATCAGCGGCAGGAACGCTTTCGCTGCCGACGCATCGTGATATGTCGTCACATAACCGTCATTGATCACATCATGCTCGTAGTTGCCTCCGACCAGGAGCTTTGCTCGGCCGAGATTCGCGTTCAGACGCAGTTCCTGCGAAACGCTACTGATGCGCCCGTCAGCGCTTTGAATGTGATCCAGCTCGAGGGCCGTTCCGTCAAGATCCTGGCCATAACGTTGGCGATAATGTTCGTACGACGTCAACGATGTGAGCGTGAATTGGTCCGACAGGCTATAGTCAATCCGACCCATAAACTGATAGAAATAGTCGTTGTGTCCATAATCGATACTTGGCGACCAATCGGCGACTCGGTTATTGTGCGGAGCCAGAGGATAGGTCTTAAGAGCGGCGACTTCCTCCGCTGGAATGGAAGGAATAACCCCTATCAATTGGTTAGCAAGAGAGTCTGACCGATCCCGCCAGCCCGATGCAACGAGTGAGATGTGGAGCTTTGACGTGGGCTCGATTGCCAGTGAAAGACGCGCCGCCAACTGGTTTTTGGTACCAAGCTTATCGTCTCGCGTATAACTCTTTTGCCAGGCATCGCCAAAGCTACCTTTGACTGCGAGCCTGGCCTGAATGTCCTGCGTGATCGGCCCGCTGATGAATGTGCCGAAGTCGACAGCGTTGAAGCGGCCATAACTGACATCCGCGCCCGCCTTGAATGTGTCGGTGGGCTTAGCAGCGATATAGTTGATGGCACCACCAGTCGAATTCTGTCCGAACAACGTTCCCTGGGGGCCCTTGAGCACCTCGACACGTTCGAGATCAAACGATACCAATCGCGTCATCGCGGGATAAGTGATCGGTGCCTCATCGACGTAGATGCTAACTGCGGGAGGGGACGACAAATCGCTATTAAAAAATCCTATGCCCCTCAACGTGTAGGAAACGGAGGAGAATGCGCTATCTTGCACCGTCAAACCCGGCACGATCCGAGCGAGGTCAGCCGTGGTTTGGATCCCACGTGCGACAAGTTGGTCACCGGTGGCTGCAGTAATCGACATACCAACCCTACCAATTGTCTGTCGTTCTTTATTAGCAGTGACGATAATCTCCCCTACTTCTACCGATGGTGAGGTTGAGGGGTTCACCGAAGAGCCGTTTGCCGCTTGGTCGTTCCCAGCTGGAGCAGCGGCCTCGGCCATTGCCGGGTTCACCGCTACGCTCCCACAGAAGATGCTCAAAGCAGTCGACCCGAGCATTGCAAAATATGTCTGCTTCGCCATCATTTTTTCCCCTCCTATGATCTTCACGATTTTGCTATCTTCAGTGCTGAAACCACAACTTCTTCGCGCCTACCTATCATTCGGTTGATAGCGCCAACGAGCGTTCCTGTTGCGCCGTCACAACAGACAGCCCGATAAAAGTCGTTACATCAGGATATAACTCCCCTCAGTGGTACGCACATTAGGCCCTTCCGTAACATTGTACTGGCCCCGTCCTCTGTTGCGGCGATTTTCACACCCAAGGCCGCCGATCGGAGGAATTAGCTTACCTACCGTCCGTTTGTCAAGTGAACCCCGCAAACCGCTCTGGCGTGGTAGCGCGTTTGGCGGTTCAAAGCGCCTGACGGAGGCAGCGGACGCGTAGGGCAGGATTGTTCGGCATCGGATCAGTTGAAGTGATCGTTGGACTGCGGCGACCCGCTGGAGACGATGCACCCCGCATCCGAGTTCCCCGACTAGCCGTGGGCCAAGGCTATGACTGCCGATTTTCAGACACCGTGCGCTGTGGTCCAGAGGTTGCTTCCATTTTGAGAGAGAGAGAGAGAGAGAGAGAGAGAGAGAGAGAGAGAGAGCAGCATCGTCGAACGATCCAGCTCGGATGTTCAATATCGGCTCGATCACGGGAGCGAGGAGTCAGCTTCTCGACGGTTATAGCAACGGCGCCAGCAAGCCGGCCATTGTATCACCTGTCAAGGGAATGCGCAGCAGAACTCGCAAGTCACGGGATTACCGCCATCACACTAGTGCCTAGTTTCTGATGGGGATGACCGCACACATCCGCTAGGACGACCACGATTTGCCCGGCCCGCTCATCCCGCTCGCCCGGCTCGGTGCCGCTACCCAATGTCGTTGGCATATGAGGGTTCTGGCATCGCCAGCGTCCTTCTACAGCACCGGGACAGAAATGCCGGTGGACGGCGGCCTTAGCGGCTGTATATAACGCCGAGCTCACGCAATGACCAAACATTTGGAAGATTTGACGTGCATGGGAAGACCTACGTTTAGTGAATGCAATTTAGCGAAGGGAGAGTGTGTGGCGGCAAAGGGCAAAGCGGATGCGCAGATTCCCGCACGTGCCGGCAAGGGTGCTAGAGACCGCAAACCACGGGAAGAACGGTGGACCGAAATTCTGGATGTAGCAGCCAAAGTGTTCGCGGAGCGGGGCTACGACGGAACTTCCCTGCAGGAAATCGCAAACAGGACCGGCATCCTGAAGGGCAGTATCTATTATTACATAAATACCAAGGCGGACCTGCTGGGGCATCTTTTACAGCAAGCCCATGAGACCGGCCTTGCCCAGATCCAGCCGATCGCAGAAAATGGGGGGCCTGCAGACAAACGTCTGGCGGACATGATCTTCTCGCACGTGAATTACGTTTGCAGGGATCGTGATAGGACTGTCGTCTTTCTTCACGAACGAAAAAGACTGAGTTCGGAGGAGCGCAAGAAATATCTTGGCGATGAGCATGCCTATAGGCGGTTGTTCGAACGGGTCATTGTTGAGGGACAGTCTGAAGGCACAATAAGGCCCGAATTGGAACCAAAGCTTACAGCATTGTGCCTCATGAGTTCACTAAACTCAATTTATCATTGGTTTCGTGGAAATCAACAGTTCTCGGCCGAAAAAATCAGCTGCCACCTCGTTTCTACCACGCTGAGCGGCCTTGCGGTCCCAAAATAAACTTTCCTACATTGATCGTTAGCATCACAGCGGCAGCGGCCAAATATCTCGGTGTCCGTCGTCAGAACATTTGGCGCAGATCGCGGCGTAGATTAGCGGAGTGCGGGCCTCGTCTTGGGGTTGATGTTAGGCGCCGAGCTTGCGGTGTTGCGAGTGCCGAAGGGCGGGCACATCTCATTCCCATCGAGATTGATGATCTCCAATGATGAGGCGGCCGAAGTTGGCAGGGGCCTGAGGCAAGGCGATCGGTGATCCCTCAGCATGGCGATACGATCAAGGAAGGTCGCAAGGTGGTGGAGAGGTAACTAACCTGAACAACCGACGCGCCGCCGGGAACCTACCTATTGGCCTTGAGCGATCGAACGCGGCGTCTTAAAGGCAGACGAAGGAGAACCCGCGTGTATCGCAGTATCCTTGTCCCGGTTGATGTCGAACAAGCGACCTCCTGGGGAAAGTTCGTTCCCACGGCGGTCACCTTGTGCCGATGCTTTTCGGCATCGCCGGCGCTGACCACCGTTGTACCAGATCAGCAGCTAGCGACTGAGGCCGAGTGGTCCGCGGCCGCCTTCCGCCGGCTGATCACATCGCAGATGCGCATCTTGCCGCGATTGCCGACGGCATCACGGAAATGAAGAACGTCGCGCGCCAATGTTGAAGCGGACAGCATCTACACGAACATCCTGAATGTTACCGAAGGAATATTTGCCGATCCGATCGTGCTCTCGTCACATCGACCTAAATTGAAGGATTATCCGCTTGGCCCCAATGCCTCTCGCGTCGTTCGACACGCGCAATGTTCTGTCCTTGTCGTGAGGGACCGGCATTGAGCAGGCTTCGATCTCATCCCGAACGCCATGCGGTATCGCGCATCGGCTGGCTCCGTGCTGCCGTTTTGGGGGCGAATGACGGCATCGTCTCCACAGGAAGCCTGATCCTCGGCGTGGCTGCAGCCAATGCTGACCGCGCGGAGATCCTCGTGGCCGGAATCGCGGCCCTGGTGGCAGGCGCGATGTCGATGGCAGCCGGTGAATATGTGTCGGTGAGTTCGCAACTGGATACCGAACATGCCGATCTTGCCCGCGAAAAAAAGGAGCTGGCGGATCAGCCGGCATTCGAACGCGAAGAACTCGCGCATATCTACAGCCAGCGCGGCCTGGAGCCAGAGCTCGCGCTAAAAGTCGCCGACCAGTTGATGGCCCATGATGCGCTCGGCACCCACGCGCGCGATGAGCTTGGCATTTCCGAAGCCACGACGGCACGTCCCTTGCAAGCCGCGCTGGCGTCGGCGCTGACATTCAGCGCAGGTGCGATTGTGCCGTTGCTGGCGGTGGTGGTCGCGGCCGACCGATGGTTGCAGCCGGTGGTAGCCATCGTGTCGCTATTTTGCCTTACTGCTCTTGGCTGGCTCGGTGCGAAGGCTGGAGGCGCTCAGGTCGTCAAATCCATCGTTCGGGTCACCTTCTGGGGCATTCTCGCAATGGCGCTCACCATGGGCATCGGCAGGATTTTCGGAACGGCCGTCTGACGAGCAGTGACCGATCCCGTAGCCGACGCATGGCTCCTCGGAATATTACGTAACGATACCGTTCCATCTGGCTGCCACCTGGAACGAAGGAGGCCGTCATGGACACTAAGAACGTCCCCTATTTGCTGCGCCGAATTCGGTTCCATCGGTACATGGCCCGGACGACGGAGTGTAACGAGGCGTGGTGCGCGCATCATCAGTTCGTGAGGCATTATCAAAGTCGGCTTCTGGCTATCCGGCGTGCACGGGCGCCTGAAATCCGAACCCCCCGGCATTTAGAATCCGCATGATCGCAAGATCGAAAGGATACCAAATGCTGGATAAGGAGCATATTCCCGGCACGGCGATCAATCGTCTGTGCGGTTCGGGTCTCAATGCCGTGGGCATCGCCGCGCAGGCCATCCGTTCCGGCGATGCCGGACTCATCGTGGCTGGTGGCGTCGAAAGCATGACCCGCGCGCCCTATGTCTTTGGAAAGGCGGCGTCAGCCTTCGGACGCGACCAGAAGATCGAAGACACGACGCTGGGATGGCGCTTCGTCAATCCCGCCCTACGCACGGCCTATAGCGTTGATACGATCCCCGAGACCGCGGAGAACGTCGCCGAACAGTGGACGATCACCCGCGGCGAGCAGGATCTGTTTGCGCTTCGCAGTCAGGAGAAGGCTTCAAACGCCCAGGCAGCAGGGCGTTTCGCCGCCGAGATCGTTCCCGTTGCCATTCCCCAGCGCAAGGTTGAGCCGGTGATCGTCCAACGCGACGAGCATCCGCGCGCCACCAGTCTTGAGGCGCTGGCGAAACTCAAGCCGGTCGTCCGGCCCGAAGGCACCGTGACGGCGGGAAATGCCTCGGGGCTGAACGATGGGGCGGCGGCCATGCTCGTCGCATCGCAAGCGGCGGCCAAGCTCCATAGCTTGACGCCGCGTGCGCGAATCGTCGCCATGGCGTCGAGCCGCGTATCATGGGCGTGGGCCCGATCGCGGTCGCGCAGAAGCTCCTGGCGCGGACGGGTCTCAACATGGCCGACATGGACGTGATCGAACTGAACGAAGCTTTCGCGAGCCAGGCGATTGCCACGCTACGCGACCTTGGCATCGACCCCCCCCCCGATCCTCGCGTCAATCCCAATGGCGGCGCAATCGCGCTGGGCCATCCGCTCGGCATGTCGGGCGCGCGAATCGTCATGACCGCAGCGACAATGTCCGGCGCGAGGTAGCTCAATCGCATCATGTCGGCGAGGTGGCCGCGGCATTTCCCGAGCTGCGCTGCGATCTGCGCCAGCGACCCGGAGCGTTCGAGCACTTGCCTGCGCGCCAGATGCGCTTCGGCGATTAGGCCGATGAGCCGTGGGTCGGCACGCGTCGTGATAGGTTCTGGTCCAGGCAAGATCAGCTTGACCGCCTGACCACGCCGGATCCGTTCAACGGGCATGCTCAGTATGTGGCTGCTATCGAACTCGGGGACGAGTGCGGACAGGCGCACCATGATGTCGATACGATCATCGTGGAGATCGATGCGCATGACATGCTGCCTAAGCCTGGCACGCTGCTCCTCGGCACCGGAGTTGCCAAGCAGCTGGGCGGAAGCTCGGCTGACCGCAAGGCAAGCCTGGAGAGTATCGGCGTCCTGCATGCCGATCACCGCGTGGATCGCCATATCGTCACTAAGGAAGCGCCGCAGGCGGTTGATCACGATCTGTTCGAGATCATGCGCAGGAACCCGCCATGCCGGTTCCTCGCGACCTTGCCGCTGCTGGTCATGGGTAATGCCCGCCGCGGTGCACTTCAAGGCTACGGGGCTGCAAGCAAACCGCTCGAGCGGACCGTCCAAGACCCATCGCTCGGAAATCCCGGCGCGTGGCGCCGAGGCGCTCCGTCCCAACCGGCGGCCATCATCGCGGTGGCATAAAGCAAGGAGGCG
>Ga0070667_100000871_pt1 | contig 28019 bp, 31 predicted proteins | sample KBSS33metaG_FD_64659 | JGI IMG/M metagenome (GOLD analysis project Ga0070667, IMG submission 64659) | Switchgrass rhizosphere microbial communities from Kellogg Biological Station, Michigan, USA - KBS S3-3 metaG | ecosystem: Host-associated > Plants > Roots > Rhizosphere > Soil ...
CCGACCGCACCCGGCTGATCTTCGTCTGCAACCCCAACAACCCCACCTCGACGGTCGTCGACCCCGCCAAGCTGGCCGAGTTCGTCGCCAAGGTGCCGCCGCACGTCCTGGTGGTCCTGGACGAGGCCTACGTCGAGTACATCCGTGACGGCCTGCTGCCCGACAGCCTGGCGCTGGTGCGCAAGCACCCGAACGTCGTCGTCCTGCGCACCTTCTCGAAGGCCTACGGGCTGGCCGGACTGCGGATCGGCTACGCCGTTGCACACGAGGACATCGTCACCGCGCTGGGCAAGGTGTACGTGCCGTTCACGGCGACCAGCGTCAGCCAGGCCGCCGCGATCGCATGCCTGGACGCCGCCGACGAACTGCTGGCCCGCACCGACGCCGTCGTCACCGAACGGGCCCGGGTCAGCGCCGCACTGCGCGACGCGGGCTTCGAGCTGCCCGACTCTCAGGCCAATTTCGTCTGGCTGCCGTTGAGCCCCGACGACACCGTCGACTTCGTGGACGCGGCCGCAGACAACAAGCTGCTGGTGCGGCCCTACGGCCAGGAGGGTGTGCGGGTCACCGTCACGGTGCCGCGCGAGAACGACCTGTTCCTGGACTTCGCCGTCAAGTGGCGCGGCGGCCGGTGAAGCCGATCAGCTGATCCAGCGGGCTCGCGCCGGCCGGAACCTCGACCGGATCGTCGAATCCGACGGCAGCCCGCGCCGCGGGGCTGACGGCGGCCTTGGTGAAGCCAAGGACGTACTCGGCCAGGTCGTCCGGGGCGTCGACCTCGCGGCCGACCGCAGCGGCGTAGTCCCAGGCATGCACGAGGAACTCGAGCGACAGAATGCCGGCGATCTGCGCGGCCGGCATCTCCCCCGGCCCGGCCGGCACCGTGCCCTCCAGACCCCGGGTGCGCCACGCCGCCAGGGCGGGCCGGGCTGCGGCGGTCACCTGGTCCACGATCGGCGCTGCGGCGTCCCGGTCCGGCAGTTCCGCGCCGGCGATACCGCCGATGACCGTGATCGAATTCATCAAGTGGTCAGTGAGGGCTGCCACATCGAATTTGGCGCACGGTGTCTGCCGCGCCGCGTCGTCGGGCCCGAGACCCGCCAATACCTGCTCGAGCACATCCAGGCTCGCCTCGCCGGCCTCGATCACATCGGACGGAATCGCCATGGCCGAGACGCTACGCCCAGGTTCACCGGCTAGCCTGCGGATCATGGGTGAAACCTATGAATCTCTGTCTGTTGAGATCAACGATCACGTCGCGCAGGTGACACTGCTCGGACCCGGCAAGGGCAACGCCATGGGCCCAGCCTTCTGGGCCGAGCTGCCCGTGGCTTTCGCCGCCCTGGACGCCGACCCCGACGTGCGGGCCATCGTGCTCACCGGATCGGGACGCAACTTCAGCTACGGACTGGATCTGCCCGCCATGGGTGGCTTGCTCGCGCCGTTGCTGGCGGGCGGGCTGGCCAAGGAGCGCGCCGACTTCCACACCGACCTGCGGGCCATGCAACAGGCCATCACCGCGGTCGCCGACTGCCGCACCCCCACCATCGCCTCGATCCAGGGCTGGTGCATCGGCGGCGGCGTCGACCTGATCTCGGCGGTCGACATCCGCTACGCGAGCGCCGACGCCAAGTTCTCGGTGCGTGAGGTCAAGCTGGCCATCGTCGCCGACGTGGGTTCGCTGGCCCGGCTCCCGTTGATCCTGAATGACGGCCATCTGCGCGAATTAGCGTTGACAGGCAAGGACTTTGACGCCGCCCGCGCCGAGAAGATCGGCCTGGTGAACGACGTCTTCGCCGACGCCGAGGCCGCACTGGCGGCCGCGCACGAGACCGCGCGTGAGATCGCCGCCAACCCACCGCTGACGGTGCGCGGCGTCAAGGACGTGCTGGATGACCAACGAACCGAACGGGTGTCGGCCAGTCTGCGGTACGTGGCGGCGTGGAACTCGGCCTTCATCGCGTCGAAGGACCTGAGTGAGGGCATCACCGCCATGTTCGAAAAGCGCGCGCCCGAGTTCAAGGGCGAGTAAGGGTCAATTGCCTTGAGCCTCAACTACATCGAAGCGATTGTGGTCGGCGCGTTCCAGGGTGTCACCGAGCTGTTCCCGGTGTCGAGCCTGGGCCACTCGATCCTGGTGCCCGCGTTGGTCGGCGGTCAGTGGGCCAAAGACCTTGATATGACGGCCGACAAGTCGCCGTATCTCGCATTCCTGGTCGCCGTGCACGTCGCGACGGCCCTTGCCCTGCTGGTGTTCTTCTGGAAGGACTGGGTCGCCGTCGTCGGCGGATTGTTCACGTCCATCAAGAACCGCAAGATCACCACCTCTGCCGAGCGGCTGGCGTGGCTGCTGATCCTGGCGACCATCCCGGTCGGTATCGCCGGGCTGGCGCTGGATCATGCACTGCGCACGACGTTGGGCAAGCCGGTGCCGGCCGCGGCCTTTCTGGCGATCAACGGCGTCGTTCTCTTTGTGGGCGAACGACTTCGGCACCGAACGGCGTCGGCCGTACCTGCCGCCGTGCACTCCGAGGGCCTCAACGACTCCGACGAGCGGCTGGCCCGCTTGCCGATCTCGGAGGCCATGGGCATCGGTGCGGCTCAGATTCTGGCGCTCCTACCCGGCATCAGCCGATCCGGCGCCACCATGGTCGCCGGCGTGCTGCGCGGGTTGTCCCATGAAGACGCCGCGCGCTTCTCGTTTCTGCTGGCGACGCCGGTGATCCTCGCCGCAGGGGCATTGAAGATTCCGGAGCTGTTCGGCCCGGCCGGTGACGGCATCGGCGGCCAGGTGCTGGCCGGCAGTGCCGCGGCGTTCGTCGCCGCATATCTGTCGGTGCGGTTCCTGGTGAAGTACTTCGAGACCCGCACGCTGACGCCGTTCGCAATCTACTGCGCGGTGGCCGGTCTCGGCAGCTTGGCCTGGCTGACGCTGCGCTGAGCACAGTCTCGTCCCCCACCTGAAGACGAATTGCCCTGGGCTGTAACTCGGCTGCCTATCTGTCAGTGGCAGCCAGCCCATGGCAATTCGTCCCAAGGTGAAAGAAAACCGCAGTGCCCCAACTCAATCGCGCGCGCATCGCCACCCTCGTGGTTGCGGGAACCGCCCTCGCTTTTCTCGCCGCCTGTACCCACGTCGAGACCGCGAAACCAACACCCAGACTCGACCCCACCACCTCAGTCGCGCCGGCCAAGCTGACGAGCGCCGATTTCATGGCTGTGTGCCAGGGCGCAACACAGTCACGCGCCACCGACTACAGCCCGGATACGAAGTCCCACAAGACGATTCTGTTCACTCCGCTGAGCCACGGACTCGTCGAGGACACCAGCACGTTGCCGTCCGACTGGACAGTGCAATTCGATGCGAACCGCGATACCTATGCCGCCATCGACACCGTGGTGTGCGTCCAGACCAAAGACGAACAGTCCGTCAAGGAATGCACCGGCTACCAGGACAACGGACACTCGACGGCCAACAAGGTCGACCTCCGGGCCACCGCCTACACCGTCACAGTCCGGGCAGCCGCGACCGGGAAAGAGCTCGGCAGCACCGAGTTGTCCGGTACGGACACCACCTGCCCGATGTTCATGTCATTTGACGACGACACGCAGACCAAGCCGTACAACGTGCCGCCGCCCAAAGACGACCTGATCGCCTTCGTAAAGCAGTTCGTCCAGCCCTGAAACCTTCAGCAGCACAATTGGAGTACTCGCATGCCCAAAATCAGCTGGGTGGCCGTCGTCGCTGCCGTGGGTGCCCTCATCGCGTCGGCCACAGCCGTGGCCGGTCCGGCCGAGGCCGTAGGTGGTCCCGGCGGCTTCGGCAACGCGCAAGACACCATCAATGCGCTTCAGGCGCAGGGGTTTACCGTGCTCATCAACGGCGCGGCGGTGTATCCGCTGTCGGGATGCAAGGTCCTCGGAATCGAGGGACTGCGCAACGACAACGTCGATTCCTCGGGCGCCATCATCGACCGTACGAAATTCACCCCGGTATGGGTCGACATCTCATGCAAGGGTGGCTAGTTGAGCGACCCGTGCAGGTTCTTCGCGGTCGGGCTCGTCTCGACGGTCGCGGGATCCGGATAGGTGCCGAGCACCCGGTCGGACGTGCCCGACGTGGTGACCGAGAACCAGTAGTGCTCGTTCTTGAAATGGTGCAGGCGGTGATTGCGCCACACCGCCTTGTAGAACCGGTGCCGCGGCTTGTAGTCGGTGTGGACCAGGTAATGCGTCCACTCATAGCCCATCAGTATCACCGACTCGACCACGATGAACGACAGCGTCGCGTGCAGCGGCGCACCGACCGCGGCGCCGATGCCCAGCGGCAGCGCCACGATCGCCGCGATCAGCCACATCGAGGTCGGCGTCGGAATGAACACCAGGTCGAGGTCGCGAGGGTTCGCATGGTGCCGTCGGTGGTCGCGGGCGACGAGCGTGTCCACCGTGACCCGGCCGAGTTTCCGCGGCCGCCAATGCAGGACGAAGACGTGAATCATCCACTCCACGAACGGGAACAGCAGCGCCAGCAGCAGCGGCGCCCAGAGGTCGCGTAGCGCCAGCCCACCGACGACGATCCGGGCTCCGACCGCGCCGACCACGAGCGTCAGGATCATCCACGGCGTCGGATGGCGCCAGAACTCGCGAGCCGCCTGGCCGAGGGTCACGCCCCGGGTACTGGTGGTCGTCACTGTGCCTCCATCTGGTCGAGAAATTCGGACAGCACCGTGGTGGCGCCCCCGAGGACTGTCGACGCGGCTCGGCGCGCTTTCAGCGGGGCGCCCGATGTCACCGCTTCCGCGAGCTTGCGGTACGCGCCCACGGGTTCAGCGGCCGCGACAGCGTCGGCGACCACCGCGAGCATCGGTTCGTACACTCGACGCATCCCGTTGAAGATCAGCGTCATCGCGATCGAATCCGCGCCGGCGACAAGGCAATCCCAGAATTCGAGCGCGGCCAATTGTTGTGTTGGTCCGCTCTGCGCGCGCTCGATGTCGGCAAGCGCGCGCGCCAGCGGTTCGGCGAGCTTTCCAGCGGATCGCGCCGCCGCGCGTTCGGCGATCCACGGTCCGAGGTACTCACGGACCTCCAGGACGCTGCGCACCACCGACGGGTTCACCATCGCCCCGTCGGGCGCCTCGACGAGCAGATACGGCAGCAGATCGAGTCCGCCCGTACGCGTGATGTCGTTGACGACAGCGCCGTCGCCCTGCCGCACGTCGAGATGACCGGACGCGACCAGCCGCTGGATCGCCTCACGCACCACAGGCCGCGATACCCCCAGCACCTCGGCCAGTTTGCGCTCACTCGGCAGGCGCGAGCCCGGCGGCTGCGCGCCCGCGACGAGCTGCTTGAGCAACTGGTCGTGCACCTCGTCCGCTGCCGAGCGCCGCTTGATCGACGTCAACTCCATGCCGCGACTCTAGCCCAGGCAAAGGTAAGAGGTCTAGTGGTATTACCAATATTGCTAAACCGTCGGCGCAGGCGTGATCTCGATGTAGGCCATGGGGATGTCGAACGTGGCGCTGCTCTTCTCCAGGGTCTTCTCGAACACCTTCATGGCCGCCGACCAGTTCGCGGCGATCACGGCGTCGGCGTGCGCGTGCTCGGCCTCGGGCAATATCCGCGCGGTGCCCGCCACCGGCCGGCCTTTCGGCCGGCCCCGCAGGTTGCACGGCACCACAACCACCCGCGGATCGTTGCGCACCCGTTTCACCTTCCCCGTGGACGCATCGGTGCGGACGTACAACTTCCCGTCGGCGACACCGTGATTGATCGGGCTGGGCATCGCCTCACCAGACCGCTTGAATGTAACCAGCACGATCTGCCGCGCCCGGTCGAAGCCGGCGAAATCCGTGGCGGTCGGCTCCCCGATGTCGAAGGCGTCCCGGTGGCGCAACTTGTCCATGCCCCTAAACATCAACCTGCTCATGGCCGTAACCGCATCACTGGGCATCTTCTCGTCCGATCACTCTGACAACAACCATGTCTTCACCGTCCAGTCGGTCACCGCGCCGCCGATGACGAACGGGTCGGCCGCGGCGAACCGCTCGGCCGCGTCCTTGTCGGTGAATACCGCCAGCGCCCCGAACTCCTCCGGCGCGGCGTCCTGCACCGGCCCCAGCATCAGCAGGACTCCCGGGTGTTCCTTCCGAAACCGGTCGGCGTGCGCCTGGTGCGCCGGAAACAGTTCGGACACCTTGGCGCGCGCCTGCTCCGTCGACGAATAGATCAGCAGGTAGTGCGGCAGCCACTGAGCCGTCATAGCCGAAGCGTAAACCGGAAATTGAATTCATCGTGGGCACAACGGTCGATCCCCGACGTCGACGCAAATAACGTCGCCGAGGTGACTGCCTCCGTGACATCTCTCAACGCGATCACCGACGCCACCCGAGCGGCCGTCGCCGACAATCCCGCCGCAGCCGCCGTGGTGTTCAAGGCCTCCGCTCAGCCCGAAGGCACCGTCGGCAGTGAGATCGCGCTCGGCAAGTACCGCGTCCACGTCGACGAGCCACCCACGCTCGGCGGGCAGAACACCGCACCCAACCCGGTGGAGTACTACCTCGCGTCACTGCTGTCCTGCCAGGTGGTGACATACCGATTCTGGGCCGAGCGGCTCGGCATCCAGGTGGATTCCCTCAGCGCGAGCGCCGAAGGCGATCTCGATGTGCGCGGCTTCTTCGGCCTCGACGACAACGTCCGCCCCGGGTTCCAGGAGATTCGAGTCACGGTCAACGTCACCGGCCCGGACACCGATGAGCGGTACCGGGAACTGCAAGCAGCGGTAGATGCCCACTGCCCGGTGCTGGATCTGACGACCGGGACGACGCCGGTAAGTACCCAGCTGATCACTGGTTGACCAGCTAGATTTGCGTCATGCTGTCGATGACGCCCGCGCCGAGCCTCATCGCGGCCGCCGTACTGACCGTTGTCACCCTCGCTGGTTGCACACCGGCCACTCCGAGGCCGATTGCAACGACCGCTAGCACCACAACGACCACCCGTGCCACCTCGACCGCACCACCGGCCGCTGAAACGCACGGATACGCGATCACATCGATCACCACGCCCGGGTCGCAGCCCGGCAAGTCGGTGACCATCCCGCAGCTTTCCGGTGGCGACCCAGCCGTCACCGCCCGCTTCAACGCCGCCATGCGGGCCTCCCGGGCCGACATGCCCGAGCAGTCAGCCACCACGAGCGTCGACGATGGCGTGATCGACGGATTCCGCAGCGGCGTAACCAGAATCGGCTCCGGCGTCGTGGCCGGACGCATCGTGCTGTTCTGGTACGGCAAGGGCGCCGCACACCCCAATCAAAGCCTGGGCACGGTGGTGATCGCGACCCGCACCGCGACGCCGGTTACCCTCAACGACCTCTACCAGGATCACGCGGCCACGCTGACCCGGCTGCGGACGCTGCTCCCGCAGCTGGACACCAGCGGACGGCTGGATGCGCAGCAGTTGTCGCAAGACGACATCGACGTCAACTGGCTGCCGACGCCGACCGGGCTTCAGGTCTACGTGCCGGTGGCCCATGCCCTGGGTGACTACGTGGCTGTCACGGTGCCGTGGGACCGGATCGCCGATCTACTGCGGCCGGGGATGCTTGAGGTACTGCGGGCGGATTAGCTATCCGAATATCGTTGCCGGTCAAGATGTTCCGAGGAATAAGCTGCACGACTGGAATTGGTTCTACCCGTGAGCATTCGGCGCGCTGGGTTCCTAAGACCGCACGAACGTGGGCGTCGAGGTCGAACGCCAGGGCATAGGGGCCGTGGGGTGCTGACTAGGCTATCGATGTCCATCGGTACGTGCTCTCCATCGAGCGCCCTGCTGCGACACTCGCCCCTCGAGTTCATCTTCGATGACAGTCCGTTGTGCTAGTTCGACCACGTCAAGCACTTTGGTCATCAGCGCCAGTTGCATTTGTCGTGATTTAGTCCCACAACATTGATGCATGCAAGAACAGTCCCCAGCTAAATGCAGCCGCGTAATCGCGCCCCTCCCACTCGAATTCTAAGTAATCGTGCGCGGGGACGATCTCGTCGAACAAAGGCGTTCTGTCTCTGCTGGTTACGGGACCAAAAGCATCCGCGAATTCTGAAACTTCCATGCTCCACGGCGCCTGTTCCCGGGGGGAAGGAGCCTTCTGCGCCTTCCCCGTAGCCCGGCGATATTCTGCTGATCCCAGCCCACCGCTGCTGTCGGCAATCGCGGTGAATTCGAAGTCGGGCCACAACACACTTTGATACGTCAGTGATAGTGCGTTGGGGTCCCGTGCGCCTCCCACGAGCTCCTTGAGGCATTCAAAGCGGGAGGATGCCTCGTCGAAGAGACCAGTGATGCGCTGATGTATGCGCTCAGCATCCTCGAGGGACAGCCCGTGCTCTTCGAGCTTGGCGGCGAGGTTGGCTTCATTGCCAAGCACCACATACTTCATAGTGACCACGAGGTATGCCTCGAAGTCGCGGACGGAGTCGTCGGGGGTCGCGTTCATCTCGATTTGCCCTTTCATCGACCTATATAAGGCAAGAATTGGTTCAGATCGCCCCGGAAAACAGCGACTGATCCGTCCGGGTGCACCAACATTGCGGTCTGCTGGCTGAGTAGTTTGGGCAACACCACCTTCGTTCCATCGGGAAGTCTCGCAGTTCCTCCAGTCTCGCCGAATGCCGCCTTGGACGCGGCATCGGTCACCTGCACGGCGTCAGTTTGGCTTAAATGCAAGTCGGTCACCTTGGTGGCCAGCGCCTGCAACTGACCGCTCCCCTTTGGGATGGAATCGACTTCCTTGCCGATCTTGGTCGCAGTGGAAGTTAGGTCACCCGCCCGAGTCGGCGCGGCTTGACGCATCCCGCCGCCCTCCTCGCCTTCACCAGGCAGGACATGGGCTCCCGTCTCCGGGTCCACACCATTCTCCGGCGTCCCGCCGGGGTGCACCGTTAGAGGTGCGTGATGATGAAACGGACTAGGGTCATCTACATCCATGTCCTGCTTGAGCAGGTTCTGCAGGTCGGTGAATTGCTTGCTGAGTTGCTCGGTGTGTGGTGCGGATTGGTATTGGGCCGGCTGCTGTTCGCCGTTAGCCGCGGTCTGCCAGCTCTGGCCTGCCTGCGGACTCGCCGCGTTGGGCGGCGCAGAACCTTGCCCGGCCGGCGGCTGGTTGTAGATACTGATGCCGTTGGCCTGGTCCGGCGCCGGATAGTTGTACCCGCCGTTGATGTTCGGTGGTTGTGGCATCTGGGGCGGCATGAATTCTGTTCCGCCGCCGGGCGGCCCGCCGTTCGATCCGTTGCTGCCGCCTCCACAGTCGGGTGGGCAGGCGGCGTGAGCGACGGCAAGCACGGTCGTGGCTGTCGGCGTCATGACCGGCAGCCCGAGGATCGCGGCCACCAAGACCAGCACTGCTGCGATCCGCCTGCCTACCTGACGGACACTGGCACTTCTGTCGGTGCCGCTGGATAACTGAGTTGGGGCGACCGCCCGCATGCATGCCATCGGCTACCTACCTCTGTTCCTCAGCGGTCGTGCAGTGCAAGGTGCCATAGGTCGGCGCGCGCGGCGGCTATCCATTGCCGCCGTGCGGGTTTGGTACCGGGCCGGTCAGCATGTTGGCTTTCACCCAGGCGACTTCGTCGCTGGCCACATGCACGCAGGCGTCGTATTGATCACCGGTCTGTCCGAATGAGGCCACGCAGTTGGCGGACATGTTCGCGAACAGCGTGTTGTTGCACACGTCCACGGACGTTGTCGTCGGTGCAGCGTTCAGGCACACCTGCTGCGTTTGGCACGCTGGCGTGAAGTCAGCCGTGCGTCCGTCGGGTGAGCTGTACCGGCTGGGGCCGCCCAGGCACGTGCCCGAATGGCGCTGCGCGTAGAGCACGGGGTCGACTCCCTCGGGCCGGAACTTGCCGTCGGGGTCGGTCACGTAATCGGTTGGTGCGCCGAGCACTTGCGGCGCACTGCGGCCGCTGGGCATACCCGGCCAGTCCGAGGTCAGTGCGCCACTGGTGGGCAGACTCGATGCCCGGTAGGACACGGTGATGTCCACGGGGAACGCGAAGACGTCAGCGGGTCCGAGATTGATGAGCACGTTGGATTGATTTGGGAAGCCCGGCCCGATGCCCGGGGAGACTGTGACTATCGCGCCGTGACTGTCGCGGGCAACCGGGATGGAGAACGTGCCGATGACCGCAGCAGGCGAGCCGGGGCGTGGATCGGTTTCCACCAGAGTGACGTTGGTGCCCTGACGCAGATGGGTGCCCTCTGGCAGTTTCACTCCGATCTGCAGATCAGACGGCGAGAAGATTGTTTTGCGATGAATCACAATGTCGCCGCCACCACCGGCAAACGGAATCACCTGGTAGTCAACATCGTTGGAGCCGTATGTCGCTCCGCCATCGCCGGACCACGCTGCCGGCTGCAGCATCACCTCGCCGGGCAGATGCAGCGCGACCCGTCTGGATGCCCACGTTGTGGGAAAGAAGATGCCGTCCTTGGCCCACATCGGCACGGTGAACGTCGATAGCTCCCGTGCGGCGGCCAGGGGTTGCTCCATACCGGCGGTTTCACCCTGCGGCGTGGTCGACGAAACCCGAGCGCCACCAATCGGATTGACCCGACCAGGGTCGGCAGGCATGGGCCGTGGCACCGGCATCGGGGGTGCCGGTGCCACGGGGTCCGCGCTGGCCGTGCCGACAGATACCCCACCGGCACTGACCATCATCAGGAGCACCGCCACAGCAATGGACGCACGACGGCGGGCGCCGCGCAGCCGATGTCCTGAACGTTGTAGGGGTGCCACGATCACAAGTCCTTCGGTTCGCCATAGAGGGTCTGGGTGTCGTTGCCGTTGTCGGTACGCACCCGGATTGTGGTGTAGGACTGGATTTTCACCTGACCGCCACAGCCGTCGGCTTCGATGTTCTGATCGCGCAGGTTCGACACGGCATGCATCGACCGGAGGCTGATGCGGTCCAGCGGAACCTGGGCCAGCCCACCAGGTTTGAGCAGCACTCGGATGTGTCCACCGAGATGCTCCTGCACGCCGAGTGTGGCTCCGGCCGACGCGCCGCCGAATCCTCCACCACCGCCGCCTCCGCCACCGGCACCGCCCTGGCCCTGCCCGTAGCCGCCGCCGTAGACCTGGCCGTTGATCTGCTGATAGGGATCAATCCCCGCATCAACACCGACCTCCACACCCGCTGACGAGTCGGTGCGGCACCCCACGAAGTAACCGGATTCGAGTTGGGCGTCCTGAATCACCGCGCCGCCACTGCCGGTAATGCGGGCTTCTGAGCGCAGCGTGACGCGGGCCTGCCACGAGTTGGATGCCCCGGCCAGATTGTCGATGTGGTCGATCACCTCGTTGGTGGTGTTCACGTCCACGACCCAGCCGTCATCGGTGACGAACTGCGTCCATCGATCCGGCATCGGCTGCGGATCAGCAGCCGCGACACCCGCGCCGTATGCGCACGACACGACAGATACAGCGAACATCACCGCCATCGCGACCAGGCGCCGCGACGACAAGCCAAATACGACCATGCAGGATTCCCCCCTGCGAAGACCAGCCTCAAGCCCCCCGGCTCGCTTAGCCTTTCGCTCAGTACGGCGAACAGTGGCATAAGGTGACTGACGCGTCAACTCGTACGTAATCCCAAAACTGAGCAAACCAATTAGGCAATCCAACAAGGCTCGATCGACTCGACTCGCCAATACGGCCACCCATTGGAAACGACGTCGTCATCAGTCGGAAGAGAAGCCGCAACTACGAAGCCGGGTCCAGCAACGTCGCGCGGGGTGACGACGTGCGGTGATGACGTGACAGCACTGACTGCGAATCGATCCAGCGGTCGGTAAGCACCAACCCGCGATCGGGCTTCAAATCTGTTCGGCCGGGTGTTGGACGGTTGCGACGGCGGTCGAAACAGGGCGATCTTCTGTGGGTGAGCTCACTTGACTCGGCGGGCAGACCGCCGCCGATTGCAGACGACGCGCTCCAGCGCCCAGAGGCAGCGCGCAAAGCGCCGCCTCACTGCCATCGCCTTTGACGCCCCTCGGGCCCGCCACCTGAATCCGACACCGCTGCGGCGAGATTCGCCGCAGGGGCTGGCTGAGAACTGCTGGGGTACGTCGGTATCCACGTGCATTGGCCGAACGCCTACAAGCGAGAACGCCGTTGCTGCATGTGTCACACTCGGTTCATCGCAAACTTCTGGGGAGGAAAATATGCGGACCATGATGCGCGCATGTGTGGTGGTGTTGGGGGTGACCGTCTCGGGGATTACCGCGCCGGTGGGGTCCGCCGCGCCCGGTGACCAAGGATCGGGGCCGGTGGCGGTGCAGTGCCAGGTGTGGGCGAGCAACGGCTTCGGGATGGGCGGCATGCCCGGTATGGGCATGGGTTTCGGCATGAAGCAATGGGCGGGCACCGTCATTGGGCGGGGCCTCGACGAGGGCGCGGCACGCGCCGACGCCGAACGGCAGATGTGGGGCCCGTACGGCATGTCACCTGAGTTGCGCGATTGCGTGCCCGCCTAGATCGGAAGTTGGAGGACTGGCGCCGACTGAGTGTTATTGCGGCGCAAACCCGTTCGCTAGGCGGGGTCAAGCCGTCGTTTTGCGGCGGGACCGAGACAACCACCTTGGACCCAGCACTAGTCCAGGGATAGCGTGCACTCACCTGTGTCTGGCGTGTTCGCAACCCAGCTGACGCTGGGTCGAACTTTTGGCGGGCCTACTGCTACACCGTTGGAACACCGATCTGTGGGAACGAGTTGCTAAGGCCGTTGGATTGGACGATCGGGAGTAGATCGTTGGCGGTCCGATCGGTGTACCGATCGCGTCGAGTTGAAAACCGTTCTGGCCGCTGTCGATTGCCGATTAGGGGCGGCGAATGTATTGCCATTCTTATGGCAATACATTCCGTGGAGCAAGGGGGCCCAACTGCGGCCCGATGGCGCCGACCCTGACTTCACAGTCACCGCGACGCTGACCCGCCCGACGGCAAGACACGCCGAAGGCTCAGATGTCGGGTAATAAGAAATCCCTGGGTTAGTGTGGGCTCTGGCGGCACGTAGCTCACAAAGTTATCCACACATGGTGGGCACATTAACCAGCCGTTTCTGGACTTATCCACAGCCTGGCACCCGGAAATACTCCACAGCCAGGCATTCTTAGATTTCCCGCATCCGGGATAACACGCCAGGTCACACGGCGATTTCGATGAATTCCACGTTTAGGATTTACCTAGCTGGAAGGCAGTCCCAGGCCAGATGCCTGGTGGTGGCGGCCAGCCTGGGACCCCTTATCCCTGCGTGGTGGCAGGATTTGACGGTACCAGTCTGGCGTCGACCCGCCAAAACGGGGCGCGCCGTTGACCGCCACCCCTTTCAGCCTCGTGTAGGCACCTGACCTGCACGTAAGAAAGGATCAACGGTGGTAACGATCAAGAATGCCCGCAGCCTGGCTGTAGGTGCAGTTGCGGCCAGCGCTCTTGCGCTGACAGCCTGCGGTGGCGACAAAGCCGATGCCAGCTCCAGTGTCCAGCAACTAAGTTCGCCGGTACACGTCAGCGGTAACGGATCGGGCTGGAATAGCGCGAAGTTCGAGGGGACCGTCAACCTCGATGCGGGCCCCGTCTGCACGACGACAAACGGCGGCCGGGTCGTGGTTTTCCACGTGCGGGCTGGCGCAGATACGGGCGCAATCCCAACGGCGAACTGGCTTTTGCAAACGGGGAACGCCAAGCCGGTATCAAACGAGAATTTCGATCTCGGTACGTTCGCGGGTCCGATACTCGGATCATCGGTGGATACGGGCCATGCCTGGGGCGACGTCGCCTTCTATCTGCCTCCGAAAACCGTGGCCACCGAAGTACAGCTGTTTAGCAATCCAGAAACGTTCAGCAGCGCATCGGGTGATGTGCTGGCCAAATGGGCAACATCGGACGACGTGAAACCTACGTCCGTATGCCCCGCCTCAGTGCAATCAGCGGTCAGCAAATAACAGTCCACGCAACTGACTGACGTTCGGAAGTCCCTTCTGAAACGGCAACGGGGAAGCTCGCCGTTTCAGAAGGGCTTCTACCACGCAAGCGCAGGTCAGGGGCAGGTTGCCACGATAGTGAAGGGCACCAGCAGCTCCTTATCGGAATCGCCAACGTGGCCAATCCCAGTCCCGGTGACCGTGAATGTCTGTCCCGTCCGGCTCAGATGTACCTCCATGCCCGAGGAGTTTGAGCCGACGACGTAGGTCAAGCCTGTGTCGTGGAAGGAGCCGCCCATCGAGATGTAGTTCACCACTGTGCCGTTGCCGGTCAGCAGCATCGACAGCCGCGGGGTTGATTCCACGGTGATCGCGAGCAGGCCGTCCGCCTGCGATTGGCAGGTGACCGATGAGACCGGTCCCGAATCCTTGTTGTCGATACTAACGCTGCCTGCAGCCGAAGCGGTGGGCGTAGTGCTGCTCGGGGTGGCCGGAGTCGACGAACACCCGGTCAACGCCGCCCCGGCAGCTAATCCAATAACCCACACCAGTCTTGCAGCCATCTACGTTCCCCCGAACTAGTGCGGCACTTCATCGAGTCCGTTGTCCCGCAACGTCGTTGTCATCGCCTCAACAACATGCTCGGCAGACCAGTCATCGGGCGCTGAAATCAATGTTCCCCCAGCCAATTCCGTCGCCGCGAGTCCATCGGCAACCTCATTAACGACTCCGACCTCGGCGCTGATCCAAGTGCGGTACCCAATGCCGATCTTCCAGTTCCCGCGCCTTGCGAGCTGACGAACCGGATCGTCGGACAGAGTGAACATCGCAGACTCCCACGTCTGCGCAACCGCGGCGCACGCAGCGTCTCCATCGCCCGCCGTGACAGCACCGACGTACATTTCACGCAGTTCAAGAAGCAGGTGGTGGGTCGGAAGCCGTCGTCCGACGACGGGGTTTCCAGCTGCGATCCACAGCCGCGGCGCAACTCGCGGGCCGGTAGCGGAGACGACGAACGAGTAGCCCTCGCCCGGCAATACGTCGCCGATCTCCTCAGAACCACCGACAAGTTCTCGCACGGGGTTACTGCGCACAATGTCCGCCAACGCCTCCTGGGAACCCTCCCACACCTGACCGCTCGTGAGCCGCCATGCTGGTATGTCGAACGCTGGCGTCAGCTCACGTAACAGGGCGTCCGTCCGGGCGGCGATCGATTCCGGCAACTCACCGGCAGCTACTCGGATCGCGCGGATATTCGCGCGCTGACTGCCCCAAACCGGGGCTGTGGTGGCGGTACTCATCGTCTCGAAATCCTATGGTGCTTTCGGTGTATAGATGATGTCGACGTCGTAGATCAGGCGGTCTTGGAACAGCCGTCGAAGCGCAGCCGCGCCGTAGGGGTCCGACACGTGCCATTCCAGAACGGCACCCGGAGGCATCGCCGCGAGCTGCCGTTGGACTTGTGCCAGTGCCTTCTCTGCTCGCCCTTCCCAGTAGGAATTGTCCGGCGCAAACGCCAAACCACGGAACCCGTCCTTGGCTTCAAGGAAGACCTCCTGAGGGCCGCGGTGGGTATGTCCGTCAAAGTCGACTGGTGCGCCTGTTTCGGGGTTGGGCTGTACCCATTCAGGCAGGGCACCTTCAGGCGTCCGTTCGATCCCGCCGATTTGCTGCTGATATGGCATCCAATTTTTGTCGAAATTGTGGTTCACGTGCTTCCATCCCGGATCGGAGTCACCCTTGGTCCACGTCGGCTCGGGAGTGCTCGGGGGCCAACCGCCCGGATGATGTAAATCACCGGACGTGTAGTCAACGGGGGCGTGCGGATTGAAGACATCCGGCGCTGGTGGCGTGTAGGTCGGTACAGCGTCAAATGGGTTCGAGGAATGTCCGCCAAGCATGTCGCTCAGCGCCCCATGCCCATCAACAGGCGCTGGCCCACTGACATCGTGACTACCGCCAGCGGCAATGTCGTGGCCAGTAGCAGGGGCCGGACTGCCAGTCGGATGCTCCACGACTGGTGGCGGCTCGGTGACATGGTGCGGGATAGCTGGTGCGGCGTCGTGAGCAAGCGCACCGACCTCGGGCACCACGCTGCGTTCCAGCGCTCCGGCCTCAGGGAGAAGGGCACGGCCGAGCGCGCCTTCAGCGCCAAACGGTGCAGTGGCCGCCATCGCGGTGCCGTCGAACATTTTCTCGCCCAGGTAGTGGCCTGGATCATTGAATAGCTTCGGCAGCTCCTGCGCGCCGGCCACGCCCGCCGCCCCGACCGGACCCAGCGGTCCGATCGGGCTGCTCGGGTCCAAGGGATTGAGCCGGGCAGCCTCACTCTTGGCCAGCTGCTCCCAGGACTCCGCCACCCCCGGACGGCCCGGTCCGCCCGTGCCGGTGAGGTCCTGGGCGCCGGTGACTGTCTGGTCGAGCCGGTTGTAGAAGCCTTCGTGGACGTCGTTGGTGAACTTGTTGAACTTGTCGCCGAGCTGTTCGCCCAGGCTGGGCGCCGGTTGCGGTTTGGGCGCTTCTGGCTTGGGTGGAGCCGGCAGTGGCTGCTGGGCCTTGGCGTACGCGTTCGCCACCTGCGCTTCCACCTGATCCGGCGGCAGTCCCTGATTGCGCAGTAGTTGACGCAGCTGGTCGGCGCCGGCCTGGGCCGCCGGACTGTTGGGATCAAGCGTGGGGTTGGCTTCAGCCGGCTTGGGGCTGGCATGCGGATCGGCTGTCCCGGGCGGCGGGCCAGGCTGGGCAAGCTGGTCACGCATCCGTGCCAGAAAGTCTTTGTTCGGGTCCGCAGCACCAGGCGACGGCCCACCGTGAGCTGGGGCCGGGGGCGGTGGTTGCGGCGGTGCCTCTTTCACCGTGTGGAACCCCGCCGCCTTCACGGTCGGGTCCTGTTGCTTGCCGTCGTCGGGGAAGCCGAACTCACCCAGAGGTGCGAGTACTCCGTGGATGCGGTCAGCGGTCTGTTTATCGGCCTTAACCAGGGCTTGCACTGCGGCCTGGATTGCGTCGGCGTGTTCGGTGGCTTGCTGCTGGCGTTGCGCTGAGCCACGCATCAACGGGGTGACGTTGGGATCTGTGACCGACAAGTCCTGCCCGACGGTGAAGCCAGCGTCCTCGGCGTCGGCGATCGCGTCGAGTACCTGGCGCTTGGACCAGGCGACGTCACTCGCACCGTTGGTGGCGTGCCCTGATGCGGCATGCAGTGCATCCACAGCGCCGCGGACCTTCACCAGGTCGCCCCACGTGCGCTCAGCAGCGGCTTCGGCGGCCTGGCCCTCCCAGACGGTGCCGCCAGGCCGCAGGACACCGTTGTGGATGCTGGTGAAGTGGTCCTCCCACGCCTGCGCGGTCGAGGCCCAGTGGGTGGCAGCGGTGTCCAGGTGCTCGGTGCTCCAGGCCTCGATATCGACCCGGGTCAAGACCGGTCCAGCCGACGCGGGCATCAGACCTGCACAGTGGTGGTGATGGCAGACTCGGAGTCGCCATCGGTCCTGCGGTACACACCACTGGCGGTATGCAGCTGGTACCCGGTCGAGGTGGCCCGCACCGCCAACCGCGAGGCGATGGCATCAACAAGCGCATGACCATGAGCCACCGCCGCAGCACTGGCCTGGGTGACATGCCCACCTGTTGGTGGGGTAGATGTCTCGGCTAGCGCCGTACTCACGGCCTCACACTCCGTAGCAGCCGCGTGCAGGCCCGACGGGTCAACGTGCAGCTCAGCCATCGCGATCCCCCAAAAAAACTGGCATCGGTCCCCACACGATGCTCTTGGTCCAGCATAGGACCCAATACGCCGCTACAAGGCCACAGCCTGTGGATGCGGGTCACTTGGCGTCGGAACGAGCTTCAAATCCAGCGTGGGATAGCCCGAATAGCGCACGCTCGTCTCGCCGTACCGCACCAAGTCGTTGGCGCGGTTCGCTGCGTCGGCATGAGGTAGTTCAACCGGCTTCGCGGTGAGGTACTCAACCGCTGCCGCATGAATTCCCTGATTTGAAGACAGACCAGGAACACGCTCCACGGTGCGACGGTCGAGATTCTCGATGACCAGCGTGTACGTCTGAATGTCGAAAGATTTCCATTCGCCGGTGTTGTAGTAGGACGCCGCGCGATGCTGGACACCGTTGTCTTCGACAATGCGCACCACCTTGAGCACGCCTGCGTCGAGCAGCTCGACCTCAACCGGCGTTTCGATAACCCGATCGGCTAACACGAGCCGCGTCGCGCGTCCCAACGTCCCCATGACATCCCCCTTGTCAGACGCGCTCAACGCTAGCGCAGTCTCAGCTGCAACCGCATCTCGAACGAAAACCCTTGTGCGCCAGCGCAGCCCAGCCTGTCCTGCATTGTGGCCAGGGCCGATCGGGCCATAGCATCGCTGCTCCTTCGCGACGAAAGATGGCACCTGAGCTGGGCATTTTCGAATGACCGCAGCCGTCGCGCACGAGCTAGCGCCGAGGGAGAAGCGATGACAGACGACGACAGCAGCACAGAGTCCGATAGGCGGCGCGCGGATTGCCCATCTTGGTGCATCGGCGACCACGACCAGAATGAAAACGCCAACGAGCGCCTTCACGCTTCCCGCAGCGTGCTAGTGCCCGGTATCGCACTTCAACCACGGTTACGTGGTATGCAGGCCGGCCGCGATGCGAACCACAGAAGCAGTGCCGTTGGAGAGGTCGGCATGACCGATGGCCGGATCGAGCTGTCCGGCGGCGATGAGGCGGTGGGCGTCACGTTGTCCGTCGTGCTGCATAGCCGGTCCGGCTCAGCGTTGACGTGGGTGTATGTCGGTGGCGGTGGGCCAGGTGGCCTAGAGATCAGTCGTGAGACGGCGTGGCTGCTAGCTAGCAGCCTCAGTGAACTGCTCGACTCCACGAAAACCATCAATTCTAAACGCCTATTTGACTAAAATCGCGTGACGACACGCCCCCGATTAGCAAGAATGGTTGTTATCAGCTTAAGCTAGCCGGGTTCCTTGCCCCGGCCTGAGGAGAAACCGATGAAAGATTTCGGTGTGACACCTCAGTTCGCGACGGCGGATTGTCAGGGGTCACTGATTAAATTACATCGATGGGATTTACATCGAGCAGTGCCCCGAGCGATAGGAGCGCGCATTTCTCACGCGATCACTTCGGAAGCCACACATGAGCACCGGAACCAGCCGCTGCCCCGACGACGATGCAGCGGGCCACGGACCAGAAACCAGCTCTGACCAGGCATGATGGGTTGTTTTGCCCACTTTCATCTGCGACAATTAGTGGCAGATGGAGCGGCGTCGACCCCCAACCGAAAGCATCGACATGGCTGAAAACGCCTCTATCTTCAGTGCTGCCTCCGTCCCTGACGGTGGCGAACACACACTGCGCCTCGCGAACGAAACCGACACCCCGCAGCACAGCCTGATGGACTTGTCCATCACCGACGACGCCGAGTACGAAGCACTGCTCGGTTCGCCCCATCGGGCCCGCATCCGCATCCAGCTGCACGACACGGGGGTCAGCGAACACCCGAACCTGCTGGTCTATATAGCCAACCACCTCCAGCGGCGGTTTCCGCACCCCGACGTGGGGCGCGATGATGTGCTCGACATCATCTACGGCGTCCACGACAACTCGCCAGCATCAGCGGCGCAAGTGCGCGACTTCGCCAAAGATACGGCGCGAGTCCTCGGCCTATCTGAGGCCGACATACTCCATTGGGGTATCGACACCGTGACCGAAGCGACGTTCCGGGCCGTGCTGATCGCCGCAGGTATCGAACCACCGGAGCTGCACCTGGTCTGAGCCGACAACCACCACACGTGTGACCGAGGACCCCGGCCACATTAGGTTGTCGACTGCGTCACGCGCGCTATCATGGGTGGTAGGTGCTCGCGCCGGCACAGAGGAGGGTTCATGTCCGCCTACCAGTTCGCCGAAGATTTCCCCGGCCAGTTCGTATTTATCGAACTCATTCAGTCGCTAACAGAGTCTGACAATGGCCAGCGCTTCGCTGGTGCTACGAAGTACTCCGATCAGTATCTTCGGTCCCTCAGCCAAGTCGAGCTCCTGTATCTGGTCAAGACATTGAGTGCGCAACGCGCTCCGGTTCGCAGCAACCCGCTGTCGGAGCGTTTTGACGCCTACAACTGCCCGTTCAGCGGCAGGCATATTGCCGACAAGTCTGGGTAGCCCCAACTAACCAACATCGGCAAGGTTCTCCATTACAAATTGCGGTTTATTGCTGCAATTTCTACAGCTCCCATCCCACCTCTGTTGCGCCATAAGAAGATCTGTTTTCCTAGCGATCGGGCCATTGAACGCCTGTTCGATCAGCGGTAATGTCAGAATATGACGACCCGACTACCATCATCACCAGATGCATCCCAGGGCGCCGATACGGCGCCTTTGTCGTCTATGGGGTCAGAGATGGTCGAGAACGGGTCCACCACTGCCAAGACGGCCATCATCTACCTGCGCGTCTCCACCGCCCGCCAAGCCACCAAAGACGGTGAGGCCGAAGGCTATTCGATCCCAGCCCAGCGCACGGCTTGCATCAAGAAAGCTCGTGACCTGGGTGCCACTGTGGTTGAGGAGTATGTCGACGCTGGAGCTTCCGCGCGTTCAGCCGACCGCGACGGCCTGCAGCGCATGCTGGTCCGCCTCGGCGATGCCTCGCTGCCTTCGGTGGACTTCGTCATCGTGCACAAGCTCGACCGCCTGGCTCGCGACCGTGCCGACGACGTCGCCATCCTGCTCGATATTCGTAAAGCCGGGGCCACCTTGGTTTCGGTGTCGGAACAAATCGATGAAACACCGGCCGGCACGCTTATGCACGGCATTGTGGCCTCTTTTGCCGAGTTCTATTCAAAGAATTTGTCGACAGAAGCCAAGAAGGGCCTGGAGGAAAAGGTCCGCCGCGGTGGCACACCCGGGGTAGCACCAGTTGGCTACCTGAACACCACTCGGCGCATCGACGGCACTGAGGTCAAGAGTGTGGTCGTCGATGAGCAGCGCGCGCCGCACATCCAGTGGGCCTTCGCCCAGTACGCCACCGGCGACTGGAGCATTACCGCCCTCTGCGAGGCACTCGAGGAACGCGGCCTCAAGACCCGCGAGACCCTGAAATACCGCGGCCAGCCATTGAGCCGTGCACAGGTCCACCGCCTGCTGACCCAGCCTTACTACAAGGGCCAAATCCGCTTCAAAGGCCTGCTCTTCGACGGCAAACACGAGCCACTGATCGATGAAGCTACCTGGCAGACCGTCCAAGACATCTTGAGTGCCCGCCGGATCGCCGGAGACCGTTCCTGGCGGCACAGCCACTACCTGAAGGGGAGTCTGATTTGCGGCCGCTGCGGCGGCAAAATCGGCTACGGCTGGAGCCGCGGCAAAGGTGGCAAGTATGACTACTTCTTCTGCCTGGGACGACACACCGGCCGGACAAACTGCGACCTGCCATATCTGCCGGCCGCCGCCATCGAAAAGAAGATCGCGGCTATCTGGTCGCATATCCGCTTTACGCCAAAAACGCTCAACGCCATTGAAACTCGCGCTATCGCCGACTTTGACCTCTTGCTCGACGAGCAAGAGAAATTAGCGGCTACCCAACGCACACGCCTGATTCAGCTCGAAAGACAAAAGTCCAAACTGATCGATGCCTACATGGCCGACGCACTGCCGGTCGAGGACCTGAAACTGCGCCAGACCCAGCTGGCTACCGACATCGCCAATGCGCGCCGCCTGATTGCCGAAGCCGACATCGAACGCACCGAGCTCAAAAACCGCCTGCAGGTTGTTCTAGCTCTGCTCAGAAAAGCCCGCCAAACCTACGACAACGCCACCGACAAAACCCGCCAGCTGCTCAACAGCGCCATGTTCGAGCGCTTCGAGGTCGACAGCCGCGACACTGGCCCCACGGCCAACGGCTGGACCCCACAAGAGCCCCTGGTGGAGCACGCTGAACTGACTGAGATCGTGGACGCGCCGCTCGACTATCACCCCGACAGCACACCCAACATGACCCCATCGGGCCGCCCGATCGACGTACCGATCGCAGCAGTCTCTCAACCGACTTTGACCTCCGTAAAATCCCGATCAGGAGGGCTTAATGATGGTGCCCAACGGGGCACCACAGCACTACACGCAGCCCATCTCGGCGGCCTGGGACGGTTCCGCCGCACAAAAACCAGCGCCGCCCAATCCACGTCGCCAGAACGTCAAAATGGCACGGCCAAGATGACGCGGCGAACCGGACATGAAAGAACCCCCGCCGAACTTTCGTCCGATGGGGGTTCCAACAATATTCAATTGGCGGTGGCGGAGGGATTTGAACCCCCGGTTGGGTTTAACCAACTCTCGCTTTCAAGGCGAGTGCATTAGGCCGCTCTGCCACGCCACCGCCGAACAGCCTAAGGGGTCCAGCGCCGCGCGAGCCCGTCGGGTCCGTGTGTAGCGTTGCGACTATGCGCGCGATCGTCGTCGAATCCCCAGGTCAACTGGCATGGTCCGAGGTACCGGACGTGACGGCCACCGGCGGTGAGGTCGTCATCGACGTCACGACTGCCGGGGTGAACAGGGCAGACCTGCTGCAAGCAGCCGGTCTCTATCCCCCGCCGCCGGGCGCCAGCGACATCCTGGGGTTGGAGGTTTCGGGCGTCATCGCCGAGGTCGGCGCCGGCGTCGAGAATTGGGCCGTCGGCGACCAGGTGTGCGCGCTGCTGGCGGGCGGCGGTTATGCCGAGAAGGTGGCGGTGCCTGCGGCGCAGGTGATGCCGATCCCGGCGGGGGTGAGCCTGCATCATGCGGCCGGTCTGCCCGAGGTCGCGGCCACCGTGTGGTCCAACCTGTCGATGACCGCCGGCCTGCGGTCCGGCCGGCTGGTGCTGCTGCACGGCGGCGCCAGCGGCATCGGCACCCACGCCATCCAGGTCGCCCATGCGCTGGGCGCCCGCGTCGCGGTCACCGCGTCACTCGAAAAGCTGGAGCTCTGCCGCGAACTGGGCGCCGACATCCTGATCAATTATCGCGACGAGGACTTCGTCGAACGGGTAACGGAAGCCGGCGGTGCCGACGTCATCTTCGACATCATGGGCGCCTCGTATCTGGACCGGAACATCGACGCGCTCGCACCCGACGGCCGCGTGGTGATCATCGGAATGCAGGGCGGCGTCAAAGGTGAACTGAACATCGCCAAGCTGCTGGGCAAGCGCGCCGGCGTCATCGGCACGGCGCTGCGCTCGCGCCCCGTCGAGGGGGAATCCGGCAAGGCGGCGATCATTAGCGAAGTGGTCCAGCATGTTTGGCCCATGATCGCCGACGGTCGCGTGCGCCCGATCATCGGCGCCGAGCTGCCCGTCGAGCAGGCGGCGGCGGCCCATCAACTTCTGCAGGCGGGCGCCGTTTCCGGGAAAGTGCTTCTGCGAGTTAAGGATTAGTCACAGCCAGCCTGACCACAGGGCGGTTTCGAGGCTGATTTTCCGCCACCACGTCAGGCTCGCGTGACGCTTGCATCGACTCCACGAGTACGGCGCAGAACCCGCTGTCGCAACGCCCTGAAACGCAGAATCCACCAAGGCAGATAGTTTGACGCGGTGACGTTCACCTACACCGCGCCGGTCCGCTACCTGGAAGTCGACCAGCAGGGCGTGGTCTTCAACATGTGGTACCTGGCCTACATGGATGAGGCCTTCGGCGCGTTCGTCGCCCAGACGACGTCCTGGCACGACATCGTCGACGCGGGCGTCGACACTCAGGTGGTCCACACCGAACTCGACTGGTCGGGCTCCCTGAAATGGGGCGACCAGATCCACATCGATGTCAGCGTCCCGAAACGAGGCCGCACCTCGTTCACGGTCGAATTCCTCATCCACGCAGGCGATTCCGCGCAGTCCATCGTCTCCGCGCGGACCGTCTACGTCTGCATCGCGACCGACGGCTCCGGCAAGGTTGAACCTCCGCAGTTGCTGCTCGACGCGCTGGACTACGCGTAGTTAACCGAGCGACGCCAGGGCCCGGACGAGCTGGTCCACCTCGGCGGTCGTCGTGTAGTGCCCGAGGCCGACCGTGACGGCGCCGCCGATGTCGTTGACGCCGATGGCCTCCAGCACGCGGGAGTTGCCGTCCGACACGGCCAGGACGCCATTGTCGGCGAGCCGGCTGATCACCCGGTCGGCGGGCACGCCCTGGACAGCGAAGCTCAGCACCGGAATGGCAGCCTCGGGCGCCCCGAGCACCATGACCAAGGGCAGCGACCGCAGCGAGTTACGCAGATACCCGAACACCCGGCCCAGGTAAGCCTCCGCCGACTGCATGGAGCGGGCCAGCCGCTCGCGACGGGAACCGGTCGCGGCGTCGTCGAGGTTGGCCAGGTATTCGATGCTGGCGACGACGCCACCGAGCAATCCGAACTGGTGCGCACCGACTTCCAGACGCGCGGCGCCCGTCGCGCTCGGATCGAGCGAAACGGTCGCCAGGGAGTCGATCATCGCGGGGTCGCGGAACACCAGCGCACCGATCGGCGGGCCACCCCACGCGATCGCGTTCAGCGCCACCACGTCGGCGTCGACGTCATTGATATCCAGCAGGCGGTAGGGCGCGGCCACCGAGTGGTCGACGACGACCATGCCGCCGTTCTCCCGGGCCATCTTGGTCACGGGCCGCAGATCGGTGACGGTGCCGAGCTTCGACGACGCCGACGTGATCGCGATCAGCCGGGTCGGCCGGGTGATGAGCGTCTCCCACTGCCAGCTGGGCAGTTCGCCGGTCTCGATGTCGACTTCGGCCCACTTCACCTTGGCGCCATAGCGATTCGCGGCCCGCAGCCACGGGGCGATGTTGGCCTCGTCGTCCAGCCGGGTGACGACCACCTCGTAGCCCAGCCCTGACCGTGACGCCGACGCCTCGGCCAGCGAGTTCAGCAGGACGGCGCGGTCGGCGCCGAACACCACTCCGCGTGGGTCGCCGCCGACGAGATCGGCGACTGCCTGCCGTGCGGCGGTCAGGACCGCGGCGCTACGCTGCGCGGCCGGGTGCGGCCCAGCGGCCGATGACATGGAACCGCGGAACGCTGTCGAAACGGTGGTCGCTACCGAGTCCGGCAGCAACATGCCCGTCGGCGCGTCGAAGTGCACCCAGCCGCCGCCCAGTGACGGGTGCAGACCGCGCACCCGGGCGACGTCGTATGCCATGCCATGCCAACCTTCGAGCAATTTGGGCTTGTCAGCCGAAATTTATCCGGGGGCGCGCCCCGCTGTACACACCGGCGAAAGCCGGGCCACCCGAACAGCCATACTAGTGCAGTGAGCTTGGCGTCCGGCGTCCTTGTCGCCCTGTTGACCATGGTGATACCTGGAGCAATCACCGCCCGCGTAGCACAGCTAACCTGGCCCGTTGCTATAGCAGTCGGCCCCGCAGTGACCTACGGCATCGTAGCTTTGGCCGTCGTGCCACTGGGTGCCGTCGGCGTTCCGTGGAACGGCTGGACGGCGTTGCTGTCGTTCGTCATCGTGGTCGCAGTGGTGGCTGGGCTTCGTCGTGCCCTGCGACGCTTCGGCGACACTGCCGCCGAAGGACTCGCGATCACCCGCGGGCCCGCTCTGTTCGTGGCCGGCGGCATCGTGGTCGGCGCGACGGCAATTGCAATTTCAGCAATCCTCGGCATGCCGTATTGGCAATCCATTCCGAGCACCTGGGACTCGGTCTGGCACGCCAACACCATCCGCTGGATTCTCGACGTCGGTCAGGCCTCGCCGATGCACATGGGCGAGCTGCGCAATGTCGAGACGCACGCGTTGCTGTACTACCCGTCGACGTTCCATGCCCTGGCCGCCGTCTTCTGCCAACTGACCGGCACCGCCCCGACGACTGCCTACACCCTGCACTCGCTGGCGGCCTCGATCTGGCTGTTCCCCGTCAGCGCGGCAACCTTGACCTGGGCCATGGTTCGGCCGCACAAGTGCCAGCGCTGGAGCGCCGGGGCTGCCGCCGCGGCGGGTGCACTGGCGGCGTCGTTCACCGCCCTGCCCTATGTCGAGTTCGACGTCGCCGCCGTCCCCAACCTGGTGGCCTACGGCCTCGCCGGGCCGACGACGGTGCTGATCATGTCGTGCCTGCGGCACCGCGACCGGATCCCACTCGCCGTCATCGCGTTGATCGGCGTGTTCTCCACCCACATCACGGGCGGCGTCGTCGTCGTCACTTTCGTCGGCGCCTGGTGGCTGTGCGACACCCTCTGGCATCCCGTACGCGGCCGGCTCGCCGACTTCCTGAGCCTGTTGGCCGTCGCGGTGCCGTCGCTGGTCCTGCTGCTGCCGCAGTTCATCGGAGTGCTGGCGCAGGCGGACATCATCGTCGGGCACGCCTTCATCACCCATCAGAGCCGCCTTCGGGTGCTGTTCAACGCGATTGTCCAGCACACGCGCCACCTCAACGACTACCCGATCCAGAACATCCTGATCGCGCTCGGCGGCATCGGCGGCGTGATCCTGCTGATCAAGCGGATCTGGTGGCCCGCCGCGGTCTGGGCACTGATGATGGTCGCGATCGTGCATTCGGGGGCGCCGTTCGGCGGCCCGATCGGGGCGCTCATCGGACCGTACGCCGACCTCTACTACAGCGACCCACGCCGGCTGTCCGCCGTCGTGACCTTGCTGATCACCCCGTTCGCCGGGGTCGCGTTGTTCGCCATCATCACGTTCGCCGTCGACTGGCTGCAAAAGCGGGCGCCCCGCACCGAGCGGTTCTGGGCCGTCACCGCCGCGACAGCAATGCTGCTCTCGACAGTGGGCCTGGCCTGGCACTACTTCCCCCGGCACCGCTACCTGATCGGCCAGAAGTACGACCGGGTCATGGTGAACGACAAGAACCTCGAGGCCTTCGCGTACCTGGCGACCCTGCCCGGAGCCAAGGACACCCTGATCGGCAACGCGAACACCGACGGCACGTCGTGGATGTACGCGGTCGCCGGCCTGCACCCGCTGTGGACCCACTACGACTATCCGCAGCAGCAGGGACCGGGCTACCACCGCTTCATCTTCTGGGCCTACGCCGACGACGCCGACACCGATCGGCGGGTCGCGGAGGCAGTCCATGCACTGAACATCCGGTACGTGATCACCAGCTCGACCATCGTCAAAGGGTTCGTCATGCCCGACGGACTAGTGTCGCTCGATAAGTCGAAATCGTGGGCGAAGATCTACGACAACGGGCGGTCCCGCATCTACGAGTGGCGCGGCGACGCCGCACCGGCGAACAGATAGGAACACTGCAGCCATGACGTTGAAACCAGAAGACGACGACGACAACATCGAGGTCATCGGCGGAGACCTGGCGTTGGGCGGGGAACCGGGACAGGACTCCGACCATGGCGACGAAGGCAAATCGCTGACCGACCTGGTCGAGCAGCCGGCCAAGGTCATGCGCATCGGCACGATGATCAAGCAGCTGCTGGAGGAGGTGCGCTCCGCGCCGCTGGACGAGGCCAGCCGCAACCGCCTGCGCGACATCCACCGGTCGAGCATCCAGGAACTCGAAGACGGCCTGGCCCCGGAGCTCACCGAGGAGCTGGAGCGGTTGTCGCTGCCGTTCTCCGAGGACAAGGTGCCCTCGGCCGCCGAGCTGCGCATCGCGCAGGCGCAGTTGGTCGGCTGGCTCGAAGGCCTGTTCCACGGCATTCAGACGGCTTTGTTCGCCCAGCAGATGGCGGCGCGCGCACAGCTCGAACAGATGCGCCAGGGCGCCCTCCCACCCGGCGTCGACGGCGGTCGCGGCCCCTTCCAGTCCGGCACCGGCCAGTACCTGTAGACCGTGACGGAACCGCATATCTCCACGCAGAACGCGTGGGTCGAATTCCCGATCTTTGACGCGAAGTCCCGCTCGCTGAAGAAGGCCTTCCTCGGCAAGGCCGGCGGCGGGATCAACCGCAACGAGTCGAATGTCGTTGTGATCGAAGCACTTCGGGACATCACCATGTCGCTCAACATGGGCGACCGGGTGGGACTGGTCGGCCACAACGGCGCCGGCAAGTCGACGCTGCTGCGGCTGCTG
>Ga0070667_100000872_pt1 | contig 27983 bp, 28 predicted proteins | sample KBSS33metaG_FD_64659 | JGI IMG/M metagenome (GOLD analysis project Ga0070667, IMG submission 64659) | Switchgrass rhizosphere microbial communities from Kellogg Biological Station, Michigan, USA - KBS S3-3 metaG | ecosystem: Host-associated > Plants > Roots > Rhizosphere > Soil ...
GCGAGCACCGCTGGCGCCGCGCTGTGGCTGTGGACGCAGGCCCAGGTCGGCGTCGGCGCGCTCGCCGCGGCCACGGCGATGGCGCTGCGCCTGAACGGCATCTCGCACTGGGTGATGTGGGAGATGGCGTCCCTCTTCGAGCACATCGGCACGGTGCAGGATGGCATCAACACGCTGAGCCGTCCGCATGCGGTGGTCGACCGCGCCGACGCGAAGCCGCTGCAGGTGCGCCTAGGCGACGTGCGTTTCGAGCACGTCAGCTTCGCCTATGGCGGCACGAAGCGCGTGATCGACGACCTGTCGCTGCACATCCGGCCCGGCGAGAAGGTCGGCCTGGTCGGCCGCTCCGGCGCAGGCAAGAGCACGATCGTGAACCTGCTGCTGCGCCTGTACGACGTCGAAGGCGGGCGCGTGCTGATCGACGGCCAGGACATCGCGCAGGCGACGCAGGACTCGCTGCGCGCGCAGGTCGGCATGGTCACGCAGGACACGTCTCTCTTGCACCGCTCCGTGCGCGACAACATCCTGTACGGCCGGCCCGATGCGGGTGACGCGCAGATGATCGTCGCCGCCAAGCGCGCCGAGGCGCACGAGTTCATCCAGGGGCTGGCGGACCCGAAGGGCCGCAGCGGCTACGACGCGCATGTCGGCGAGCGCGGCGTCAAGCTCTCGGGCGGGCAGCGTCAGCGCATCGCGATCGCCCGCGTGATGCTGAAGGACGCGCCGATCCTGCTGCTCGACGAGGCGACGAGCGCGCTCGATTCGGAGGTCGAGGCCGCGATCCAGGCCAGCCTGTACAAGCTGATGGAAGGCAAGACCGTGGTCGCGATCGCGCACCGGCTGTCGACCATCGCCGCGATGGACCGGCTGATCGTGCTCGACCAGGGGCGCATCGTCGAGCAGGGTGATCACCGCGGCCTGCTTGCGCAGGGCGGGTTGTACGCGCGGCTGTGGGCGCACCAGAGCGGGGGCTTCCTCGGCGAGGAAGACGACGAGCCGCTGCTGGACGACGTTGCCGCGGGCTAGGCCGTGGGCGCGTGCGCGCCGCGACCTTGCCGCAGCGTCCAGACCAGGTAGGCGACGAGCGCGAGGTTGAGCAGCAGCGTCGCGGCCTTGATCGGCCCGGGCTTGTGCCACAGCTCGTAGAGCTCGACCGGCACGTAGAACGCGCCGCCGGCCGCGCCCAGCCACGCGGCCCAGCGCCGGTTCAGCCACAGCCCGTAGGCCTCGGCCCAGCGCAGCGCCGTGTAGGCGAGTGCGAGCAGGGCGAAGGCCCAGAGCTTGGCGTCCGTCACATGCTGGGCCGCGTTCAGAAAGATGCCGGCGTAGTGCTGTTCGGGATCGATGTGCAACCTCGTCACCAGCGCCTCGGCGACCCGGCGCACGTCGTGGTGCACCAGTGCGAGGAGCCCGAAGCCCGCACCGAAAACGATCAGGCCCTTGACGGCCTCGAACAGCGCGACCGCGCGCAGGGCGGGGTTCGGTGTGGCGTTGGCGGGAGTGGTCATGCGCTGTGGTGACGGGGCTTGAGAGTCGCGAAGTGCCGCGATCATTTCACAGCCACACGGCGCTCAGCAATCGCCGCACGCGGGCGCTCCGTGAGACGCGCAGTACTGACCGCGACGCGGGCCCCGCGGGATCAGCGCGCCGCGCCGACGCGCCAGATCGTGTTGCCGACGTCGTCGGCGACCAGCAGCGCGCCCTTCGCGTCGAGTGCGACCCCGACCGGCCGGCCATTCGCATGGCCATCGCTGCTCAGGAAGCCGGTCAGCACGTCGATCGGCGCGCCGCTCGGCTTGCCGCCGCGAAACGGCACGAAGATCACTTGGTAGCCGCTGTGCGGTTGACGGTTCCACGAGCCGTGCTGGCCGACGAACATGCCGCTGGCGAAACGCGCCGGCAGGCTCGTGCCCTGCGACCACGCCAGGCCCAGCGAGGCGGTGTGCGGCCCGAGCGCGTAGTCCGGCACGATCGCGTTCGCGACGAGGTCCGGGCGCGGCGGCGACACGCGCGCGTCGACATGCTGGCCGTAGTAGCTGTACGGCCAGCCGTAGAAGCCGCCGTCGCGCACCGACGTGAGGTAGTCGGGCACGAGGTCGCTGCCGATCTCGTCGCGTTCGTTCACGACCGTCCACAGCGCGCCGCTGCCCGGTTCCCAGGCCATGCCGTTCGGGTTGCGCAGGCCCGACGCGAACAAGCGGTGAGCGCCGGTTTTCGGATCGATCTGCCAGATCGCCGCGCGGCCCTCTTCGGCCGCGACGCCGTTCTCGCCGACGTTGCTGTTCGAGCCCACCGTCGCGTAGAGCACCCGGCCGTCGGGGCTGGCGATGACGCTCTTGGTCCAGTGGTGGTTGATCGTGCCGGCCGGCAGTTCGACGACCGGCTGAGCCGGCGCGTCGATGCGCGTCGCGCCGGGGCGGTACGGGTAGCGCACGATGCCGTCGGTGTTGGCCACATACAGATCGTCGCCGACCAGCGCCATGCCGAACGGCGACTTCAGGTGGTCGATCAGCACGCTGCGCGTTTCGGCCACGCCGTCGCCGTCGGCATCGCGCAGCAGCGTGATGCGGTTCGCGCTCGGCGGCGCGGCGCCGGCCTTCTTCATCATCAGGCCCATGATCCAGCCGCGCAGGCCCTTGGCGTCGTCCGGCTTCGGCGGCGCGTTGGTCTCGGCCACGAGCACGTCGCCATTGGGCAGCACAAGCAGCCAGCGCGGATGGTCGAGGCCGGTGGCAAACGCGTTGACGCTCAGCCCCGCCGCGGGAACCGGGGTCGCGCCCTCGGCCCAGCCTTGCGCCGGCGCGACGTTGACGGTGGGCAGCAACGTCTTGTGCGGCGCCGGCAGGGTCGGGTTCGGGCCGACGCCGGCGGAGACCGGCAATGTCGCGACATCGCCGCATGCCGCGAGCGCCGCGGCGGTCGACAGAAGCGCCGCCAGCTTGGTGAGAAGGTGCATGCGCGCCACTGTGAATGTCACCGCGCAGCGGCGCTGTAGGCCGGCGCCCCACGCAGGCGTCGGCACCGAACGCGTCAGGCGCGTTCGTCCTGCACCAGGCGCACCTTGACCTTCCGGCCCTTGACCTTTCCTGCAGCGAGTCGTGCCAGCGCCTGCGCGGCGATCTGCCGATCGACCGCGACATAGGTCGAGAACTCGTTGACGTTGATCTTGCCGATCTGTTCGGCATTGAACCCGGCCTCGCCGGTCAGCGCGCCCAGCACGTCGCCGGGGCGGATTTTCTCCTTGCGCCCGCCGACGATCTGCAGGGTCACCATCGGCGGCAAGAGCCGGCCGCCGGGCGCGGGCGTGAGTTCGGCGAGCGGGTGCCAGGTCACCTCGCGTCCCTGCACCAGCTCGATCTTGCCGACGCTGCCCATCTCGTCGAGGCTGGCCAGGCTCAGCGCCAGACCGGTGGCGTCGGCGCGACCGGTGCGGCCGATGCGGTGGATGTGCAATTGCGGATCGGGCGTGGTGTCGACGTTGATCACCGCCTCGAGCTGCGCGATGTCCAGGCCGCGCGCGGCCACGTCGGTGGCCACCAGCACCGAGCAGCTGCGGTTCGCGAACTGCACCAGCACCTGGTCGCGCTCGCGCTGCTCGAGTTCGCCGTGCAGCGCCAGCGCGGCGAAGCCCTGCGCCACCAGCACGTCGACCAGGTCGCGGCATTGCTGCTTGGTGTTGCAGAACGCCAGCGTGCGCAGCGGCCGGAAGTGCTGCAGCAGCAGCGAGACCGCGTGCAGCCGCTCGTCGTCGCGCACCTCGTAGAAGCGCTGCTCGATCTGCGCCGCGTCGACCTGCGAGCGCACTTTCACGGTCTTCGGTGCGCGCATGAACTGCTGCGCGAGCTGCGCGATGCCGTCGGGGTAGGTCGCCGAGAACATCAGGGTCTGGCGCTGCTTCGGGCACTGCTTCGCGATCTTCGCGATGTCGTCGTGGAAGCCCATGTCCAGCATGCGGTCGGCTTCGTCGAGCACCAGCGTGGTCAGCGCCGAAAGCTGCAGCGCGCCGCGTTCGAGATGGTCGATGAGGCGCCCCGGCGTGCCGACGACCACGTGCGCGCCGTGCTCCAGGCTTGCCTGCTGGTTGCGCAGCGGCACGCCGCCGCACAGCGTGAGCGTCTTCACGTTGTCCTCGCTGCGCGCGAGGCGCCGGATTTCGCTCGTGACCTGGTCCGCGAGCTCGCGCGTCGGGCACAGCACCAGCGCCTGGACCGCGAAAGGCTGCGCCTGGCCTTCGAGGCGCAGCTTGGCCAGCAGCGTGAGCGCAAACGCGGCGGTCTTGCCGCTGCCGGTCTGCGCTTGCACGATCAGGTCGTCGCCGGCGAGCGCGAGCGGCAGGCTCGCCGCCTGCACCGGCGTCATCGTCAGGTAGCCGAGCGTGACAAGGTTGGCGAGTTGCGCGGGCGGCAACGGCAGGCCGGCGAACGAGCCGACGGCGGAAGGGGATTCGGAGGGGGTCATCCACGATTATCGCGGGCAGGCCCGCAGGCCGGCTGCCGACGCCGCGCATGGCAATTCGCTGACACGCGCCAGCGGGTCGGCCCGACACCGTCCGCGCGGCCGCGTGCCGATACTCCCATCAGGCGCCGGTCCCTTTCGACGACGCCGGTTTCAGGGAGTGACATTCGATGAACGCCTCATACGAAATCAGGTTCCAGTCGCTGTTCCACGAAGGCCGGGCGCTGTGCTTCCCGTGCGACGAAGAAGGCCGTGTCGCGATGGACTCGCTCAGCGACCGCGCCCGCGACAACTACTTCTACGCACGCGCCGTCGTCGGGCGCGAGTACGCCTACCCCTGCGTGCGGCCGGCGATCTCGCACTGAGCGCGCGACCCGTCGCCGCGAAGCGGCGTGGCCCGGCCATGTCGAAGCTGTGGGCATCGTCCGACAGTCGAATCGCCCGGCGACCGACGGCATCCGAATGGCGTCCCTTCTATCGTTGAATCACATCCTTGCGCGTCGCTGCGGCGCGCGCAAGGCCAACGGATCGGGCCGATCGGACCGGCCCCTGAGATTGAGGAGAACCTTCATGATGAACCAGCGAATCCTGACGATGACGGCGATCGGTGCGATGGTCGCGACGATGGCCCTGGCCGGCTGCGACAAGCGCGATCAGATGGGCGCGCGCGATGGCTCGGGCAGCACGGTTGCCTCGGCCGACCAGCGCGCACGCGACATGGGCAACGACGCGCGCGGTGGCCTGGACAAGGCGAAGGACGCGACCGAAAACGCCGCCGCGAAGATGGGCGACAAGATCGACGATGCGGTGATCACGACCTCCGTCAAGACCGAACTCGCGAAGGACAAGAGCCTGAGCGCGCTGAAGATCAACGTCGACACCAGCAACGGCCGCGTCGCCCTGAAGGGCAAGGCGCCGAGTAATGAGGCGCGCGAGCATGCGACGACGCTGGCGCAGAACGTCAAGGGCGTGGTCAGCGTCGACAACCAGCTGGCGGTCGAGCCGGGCAGCAGCTGAGCATGAGACCCGCGAAGCGCGTCAGCGCTTCGTGACCCCCAGCAGTTCGATCTCGAACTGCAGCGCGGTGTTCGGCGGAATCAACCCGCCGCCTGCACCGCGTTCGCCATAGGCGATCGCGGCAGGGCAGGTCAGCTTCGCCTTGCCGCCCACCTTCATGCGCTGCACGCCTTCGGTCCAGCACTTGATCACGCCGTTGAGCGGGAACTCGGCCGGCGCGTTGCGCTTGTACGAGCTGTCGAACTCGCGGCCGTCGGCGAACGTGCCGCGGTAGTGCACCTTGACGGTGTCGGTCGCGAGCGGGCTGGCGCCGCTGCCGTCCTTGAGCGAGCGGTAGACCAGCCCGCTGGGCGTCACGACCGCGCCCTTTTCGGCCGCGGCGACGGCCGGCAGATCGTTCGGTGCAGCGGCGGCGATCGTCGGGTACAGCGCGAGCAAGGCAAGTGCGGCGCACAGGAATTTCTTCATGAGGTGTGCGAGGGTTGGGGTGTGTCATGGGCGCCTGCGACCTTGGCCAGGCGCTCGCGCAGTGTCGCGATCGGCATGAAGCCGCTGCCCACCAGGTGCAGGTGATCGTCGTGCTCGGCCACCAGCGTCGGGAAGCCGCGGATGCCCCAGGCCTGCGACTGCTGGAAATCCTGCAAGGTCGCGTCGCGCATCTTCTGCGACGCGAAGGCCTTGCCGAAGTCGGCGCGCGGCAGGCCGAGTTCCACGGCGACGTCGGCGAGCACGCCGGGCTCGACGACATTGCGGCCCTCGGCATAGAACGCGTGCTGCACCGCCTTGAAGTAGCGCCAGACCTGTTGCGGCCAGAGGCTGCGCACCGTCACGGTGGCGCGCGCGGCCGGTTCGGTGTCGTAGACGAAGCCGGGCTGGTGCAGCGCGGTATGGGGTGCCTGCGCGAACGGCTGACCGCTCGCATCGGCGACGCGGTGCCAGTGGCCGGCGAGTTCGTCAGCGCGCTCGGGTGCGATCGGCTCGGTCGTGAACGGCCGCAGCCCGCCCATCACCAGCGCCAGTTGCAGCGGCGCACAGTCCTGCGGGTCGGCGAGTAACGCGTCCAGCGGCTTCGCGAAGCCGTAGCACCACGAGCACATCGCGTCGCCGACGTAGATCAGATTCATCGGGTCGTCCTCGAAATCGGGTGCGGCGACTCTAGCGGAATCGCGCGCCGCGGGCTGGTGCGGGGGTTCTTGCGCACGCCTGCGAATTCGACGTGCTCCGCGGGCGCAATGCGCAGCGGTCGATGTCGAGTGCGAGGAAGTGAGAAGGATTGCTCGATTCGCGTGTTGCGCGTCCCGCAGCTCGGGGGGACTGTCCTCACGGGTCGGCCCCACACAATTCCCTCAAGCCAATCGGGTCCACGAGACACGGAGCAACGAGCGGCGAAGTTCACACAATCGTCTGTCCAAGGGAGTCCCCATGAAATTCTCGCGTTCCATCCTCGGCACCGCCGCTGCGCTGCTGCTGTCCGTGTCGGCCATGTCCGCCCATGCGATCGACTGCAACCCCAACTTCACGAACAACGGCCAGTCGCCGTCCTTCGCGAACCTGAGCGGCGTCACCGTCACGCAGTGCGCGGGCTTCTACGGCGGCAACGCCATCAACTCCGGCAACGCGGGCTCGCTGGCGCTGGTCAACAGCATCCTGAACGGCTGGGGCCTGGCCTCGGTGACGGGCTGGATCGAAAAGCAGGACACGAACAACCCGTTGATCAACTTCGACACGATGCTGTACGGCGACACGATCGTCGCGTTCCACTGGGGCAACTTCCCCGGCCCGGCAGGCAACGTGAGCGCGCTGTACCGTTTCGACGCGGGCAGCGCCGGCGTCGACACCTTCACGGTGGCCTCGGCCATGGGCCTGTCGAACGCGGCGATCTACATGACGTCGACGCCGCCCGTGCCGGAGCCCGAAACCTATGCGCTGATGTTCGCCGGCCTCGGTGTCGTTGGCTTCGTCGCGCGTCGTCGCAAGCAACCGGCCTGACCGTCGCTCGTCCTGTCTCCCTGACGGCCCCGCGCAAGCGGGGCTTTTCGTTGGCGGCAGCGTCGTCGTTGTCCGTGCCGAGCGGGGGTCGCGACGCGGTGAAGGATCGGGTATCTTCGGCGCTCGGGGAGAGTTCAGAAAAATGGGCGCAATCATTCGATGCTTGGCCCTGCTCGTCATGTTCCAAGCGACCCAGTTGGCGCACGCGCAGGTTTACCGTTGCGGCAGCGGCGGTTCGACGTATCTCTCGGATCGGCCCTGTCCGGTGCTGCCGAAGACGCAGCTCGGCGGCTATGGGCCGGTGGCTCCCGGCACCTATGTTCCGTACGCCGCGCCGTTGCCGGACGCACCCCGAGCGCAGGACCACGTCAAGTACCTCGGATCGGCGTGCGCGTCCATCAGCGAGGCGATCCGCACCGGACCGACGCGGGGTGTGCGCGCGGACGTCATCCGGGGGCTGCAGGAGGAGTACAGCCAGAAATGCTCGGTGGAGGACCAGGAGGCCCGGCGTCAAGCCCAGCAGGACAAGGCCCAGGAACTGCAGGGCAAGCTGGCCGAGCGCGACAACGCGGTGCGGGAACGTCAGCAGGTCAAGGCCCGTCTCGACTACTGCAGCGGCATGAAGGACGTGATCGGCCTGAAGCGCAAGCGCGAGAGCAGCCTGAATGCCACCGAAGTCGAGGCGCTGCGCAACCTGGAGAAGGCGTACAACGCCCGATGCATCGGCCAATAGCTGGGCCGAACGGCGTCGTGTGGGCCGGCGAACCAAACTCGCATCGCTGTAGGCGAACGCGCCGAGCGCACCTGCGGCCGGAGTCCGAGTCGGTACGCGATCGACCCCGTGGAGATCAGCGACACTGCTTGCTGCGCGCTCCCTAGAACTGCTATCGCGATCGCGAGATGAGACTTCGTCAATCGTTTCCTTTTGAGCGGCGCCCAAGTCGTCAAAGTTTAGGAACGATCTGGTTGGACTGCAGCGTGACGCGCTGATGGGCCGGGGGCTTGCCGAGTCGGGGCATGGGCGTGTCGTAGCGCCAGCGTTTGTCATGGCCAGGGGGATGCCCCCTTGGCCTGCTGGCCTACGAGAATTCGCAGCGATGTTTGCCGGCGTACGGGCGCTTGTCCGACCTTCGGTCGTCGATATGGGGCGCACCCTGAAGATCAAGAAACGACCACCTCTTGGGGTGTCCAGCCATGCGCAACGACTACTACTTCTCCACCTATCGAGCCTCAGCGATCACCGCGAGGTCTTGCGAGGTGCACATTCCATCCGACATTGTCGGATGACCCATGCCGAACGCCTAATCCGCTGCCGCCGCTACGGGCGGGTCTCCACCGAAGCCCTGCGCGCTCTCGTCAGGGCCGAGGGCGAGCGCGCCGTGCAGCTCGATCCCTTGGCGACTACGCGCCATCACCTGTTCCGGAGCCCCGTGAATCAGCCCCGAAAGGCACGCCCGTTGCGGCCTGGGGTCGTCGCGAGCAGGCGGCCTGATTGAAGGCTTGGTGCGAGCTGCGTGATGTGTCGGGTAGGGCTTGCCTGGGCGGCGCATGGACGCGCCCGTTGGCCGCTACGGTTTCGTGCTAACCAGGAGCAAGCCGTTCGTTCGATAGAGCAGTGGCTCCGTCCATTCCTTGTCGGTCTAAGGGGTCTGTGCGCGAGCGCAGGAACTCTAAGGTCATTCCAGACGACGACGCCGCCTGATCGCCCAGCGCCTCGCGCCACTCAGTTGGAGCGTAACCGGGTACCGCGCCACCAACGGGTGCTTTGAACCCCCGGTTTGCGCGTCGTGCAGTGGGATGATCGCCCCGTCACGAATCGCACCACGTTGTTCGTACTTTGTTCACACTCGACATGTTTTCGTCCTGCTCCGAGCGTCGACTGTCATAGGTAAATGCTGTCAAAACCGCTGATCATCCTCGCGCCCATGGAAGGGCTGCTCGACTTCACCCTGCGCGACATCCTGACGCGCGCCGGTGGCGTCGACCGCTGCGTGGCCGAGTTCATCCGCGTCACCGGCACGTTGCTGCCCGACCGCGTGTTCACGCGCGTCGTGCCGGAGCTGAACCACGGCGGGCGCACGCGCGCTGGCGTGCCGGTGCGCGCGCAGCTGATGGGCTCGGACGCGGTCTGCCTGGCCGAGAACGCGGCCAGGCTCGCCGGCCTCGGCCCGGCCGGCATCGACCTGAACTTCGGCTGCCCGGCGAAGATCGTGAACCGGCACGGCGGCGGCGCGGCACTGCTGCAGGACCCGCCGACCCTGCACCGCATCGTCAGCGCGGTGCGCCGTGCGGTCCCCGCGGCGATGCCGGTCTCGGCCAAGATGCGACTCGGCGTCGATGACCCGGGCCGCGCGCTGGAGTGCGCGCAGGCGCTCGTCGCGGCCGGCGCCTGCGAGCTGGTCGTGCATGCGCGCACCAAGGCCGACGGCTACCGCCCGCCGGCATATTGGGAACGCATCGCCGAGATCCGCGCCGCGCTCGCGGTGCCGGTGATCGCGAACGGCGAGATCTGGAACGTGGCCGACGCGCAGCGCTGCCGCGAACGCTCGGGCTGCGACGCGCTGATGCTCGGCCGCGGCATGGTCGCCGACCCGGGCCTGGCGCTGGCGATCCGCGCCGCCGACCGCGGCGAGACCGACGCCGCGCCCGCGCTTGGCTGGGACGATCTGCAGCCATTGCTGGCGGCGTTCTGGCGCCTGGTCTGCGGCCACATCGAGCCGCGGGCGCGCGCCGGCCGACTGAAGCAGTGGCTGAACTATCTGCGCCGTCGCCACCCGCAGGCCGAACTCGCGTATGCGGCGGTGCGCACGCTGAACGACCCGCGGCTCGTCGCCGAGCGGTTGGGGCTCATGCCCGCGGTCGACCCCGAACTGGACTTGCTGGAGGCGCTCACATGAAGACCTGGAACATCGAGGTGCAGAAGGTCAAGGCCATGGCCCATGGCCACGGCCTGATCCGTGCGCAAATCGACGCGCTGGTGCAGCCGGCGCCGGCGCGCGAGGACGGCATCGAGTCGTCGATCCTGAGCCTGAGCGAGGACAACGCGCGGGTGCTGGTGCTGTTGCTGAAGGCGCAGCTCACCGAGCTCGATTCGCGCAAGGCCAAGAGCCGTCGAGGCTGAGACCGTGGCGACGGCGCGCGACGCCGAGGCGTCGCTGCATTTCGACGGCCCCGCCGAGTGGTCGGCGTGGCTGAAGCGGCACCACGCGACGTCGCCCGGCGTGTGGCTGCGCATCGCCAAGAAGGGCGCACCGACCGCGTCGATCACGCACCCGCAGGCGCTCGAGCTCGCACTGTGTTTTGGCTGGATCGATGCGCGCAGCCGCAGCGACGGAATGCACTACTGGCTGCGCCGCTTCACGCCGCGCGCGCCGCGCAGCCTGTGGTCCAAGGTCAATCGCGAGAAGGCGCTGGCGTTGGTCGCTAGCGGCCGCATGCAGCCGGCCGGGCTGAAGGAGATGCAGCGGGCGCAGGCCGATGGCCGTTGGGACGCGGCCTACGACCCCGGCCGCAGCGCGACGGTTCCGCCCGACCTGCAGGCGGCACTCGCCGCGAACCCGGCCGCGCAGGCCTTCTTCGCGACCCTCGATTCACACAACCGCTACGCCGTGCTGTTCAGGCTGCAGACCGCGAAGCGCGCCGAGACGCGCGCGCGGCGCCTGGCGAACTTCGTCGCGATGCTGGCGCGCGGCGAGAAGCTCCACCCCTGAGGGGCACGGCCGATCAGGCCTTGCCGCGCGAGCGCTGCACCAGGTAGTCGACGACCGCGGTCGCCTGCTCGAGGCCGCCGGCCTGGCCGGGCGAGGTCGCGTAGCGGCCCTGCACCGTCAGCGTCGGTACGCCGTCGATCTTGTATGCGGCCATCAGCTTCTTCGCGCGCGTCACGCTGGTGGCGACCGAGAACGAGTTGAACACGCTGGTGAATTTGGCCGCGTCGATGCCGTTCTTCGCCATCAGCGCGGCGATGTCGGCGGGCTTCTCGAGGTAGTTGCGATCGACGTGGATCGCCGCGAACACCTTCGGGTTCATCGCATCGACCTGACCCAGGGTCTCGAGCGAGTAGTAGGTGCGCATCAGGTTCTCGGCGTTCATCAGGAACGGCACCGGCACGCGATGGAACGCCACGTCGGGCGGCAGCTTCTTCGACCAGGCCGAGACGGTGGGTTCGAACGCGTTGCAGTGTGGGCAGGCGTACGAGAAGAACTCGATCACCTCGATCTTGCCCGGCACGATGGGCGGCACTGGCGGCTCGACCTTCGTGTATTGCTTGCCCTCGGCGGGGGCGTCGCCCTGGGCCAGCGCCGGGCCGGCGAGCAGGGTGGTGGCGAGCGCACCGAAACCGGTGCCGACGAGGCTGGCGGAAAAATCGCGACGATTCACGTTCGAGGTCCTTGTGGTGGGGAACCGCCAACAGAGTGGCGGAAGCGGGGGAAAGTTCAAGGGAGCTCATGCGATAACGCGCCGCCCCGCGGCGGCGCCGACAACGCGATGCGCGGCATCGGCCCCGGGCGCGATTCTCCGCCAAAGCCTGGCTCGCCGTCGCGGCGCTGTAGTCGAGCGCCGACGCCAGGTCACGCTACGCCCTGTCACTGAGGCCGCTCTGCCTGTGCGACGATTCCATCCACGATGCCGAATTCTTCCGACACCCCTGTCGATCCTTCCGACCCCGCCGCACCCGTCGACCCGGTCGTTCCTCGCCGCTGGCCCCAACGCCTGAAGCGCGGCCTGCAGTGGTCGGGGCTGGCCGCGATCGGCGCCATCGCCGCGATGTCGGTTTACGTCTGCGTGCTGGTCTACACGACACCCGACGTCGCCGATCTGCGCCGCGCGCAGGCAGTGCGACCGAGCGTGATCCTGTCCAGCGACGGCGACGTGATCGGCCGCTTCTCGACGGTCTACCAGGCACCGGTGAGCTTGAAGGAGGTGCCGCCCGACCTTGTGCATGCGCTGATCGCGACCGAAGATCATCGCTTTTACGCGCACCACGGCATCGATCCGGCGCGCATCGTCGGCTCGGCCTGGGCCATCCTGCGCGGCAAGTTCCAGGGCGGCTCGACGATCACCCAGCAACTCGCGCGCAACCTGTTCCCGCAGGAGATCGGCAACGAGGTCAGCATCAACCGCAAGCTGCGCGAGGCGATCACCGCGCTGCGCCTGGAGCGCAGCAGCACCAAGGACCAGATCCTCGAGAGCTACCTGAACAGCGCGCCCTTCCTCTACAACGTGCGCGGCATCGAGATGGCCTCTCGCACCTACTTCGACAAGCCGGCCGCGCAGCTCGACACCGCGCAGTGCGCCACGCTGGTCGGCATGCTGAAAGGCACGCAGCGCTACAACCCGGTGCGCAACCCGGAGCGCGCGCGCGACCGGCGCAACCTCGTGCTGGCGCAGATGGTCAAGCACGGCACGCTGCCAGCGGCGCGTTACGAGCAACTGCGCGCGCTGCCGCTGGTGCTCGCGTTCAAACGGCCCGAGGACGGCGACATCGGCCAGGCGCGCCACTTCGTCGCCCATCTGCGCGAGCAGCTGGTCGACTGGGCCGACGCGCACGACGTCGACCTCGACACCGACGGCCTGGTGATCCGCACCACGCTCGACGCCAAGCTGCAGCGCCTCGCTCAGGCCGCGGTCACGCAGCAGGTCGCGCTGCTGCAGCGCATCGCCGGCGAGGAGTGGAGCGAGGCGCGGCCGCGCGCTGCGCGCGTGCAGCAGCCGATGGCGGCAACGAAGGGCGCGGCGCCGATCGAGCCATTCGCGTGGTTCTGGCGCCAGCACGCGGGCCTGCTCGACGAGATCGCGCGCGACACGCCGCAGTTCCGGGCCGCGCGACAGGCGGGCCAGAGCGACGCACAGGCGCTCGCGACGGTCCTCGCCGACAGCGCGACGATGGCGCGGCTGCGCGACGAGCGCACCCGGCTGTCCGCCGGCTTCATCGCGATCGACCCGGCCACCGGCGCGGTGCGGGCCTGGGTCGGCAGCGCTGATTTCACGCGCGAGCAGTTCGATCACGTCGCGCAGGCCAAGCGCCAGCCGGGCTCGACCTTCAAGCCCTTCGTCTACGGTGCCGCACTGCAGCGCGGCCTGTCCACCGAGCACCAGTATCTCGATGGCGCGGTCGACATCGCGCTGGCCGACGGCAGCAGCTGGCAGCCGACCGACGGCAGCGGCCCGACCGGCGAGATGATGACGCTGCGCGAAGGCCTGGTGCAGTCGAAGAACACGATCACCGCGCAGGTGATGCAGGACGTCGGCGCCGAGGCGGTCGTCAACTTCGCGCAGGCCGCCGGCGTGCGCGACTCGACGCTCGACCCGGTGCCCTCGCTCGCGCTCGGCACCAGCCCGGTCACGCTGCTCGAGATGGGCAACGCCTACGCGACGCTGGCCGCCCTCGGCGAACGCCACCCGCCGTTGCTGGTGACCCAGATCGCGGATCGCAACGGTCGCGTGCTCGAGACCTGGGCGCCGCAAGCCGAGCGCGTGCTCGACCCGGCGCTGATCGCGAAACTCGTCGACGTGATGCGCGGCGTCACGCAGACCGGCACCGGCGCGGCGATCCGCGCCGAGTGGGGCGTGAAGGGCGACCTCGCCGGCAAGACCGGCACGACCCAGAACAATACCGACGGCTGGTTCATGCTGATGACGCCGAAGCTCGTCACCGGGGCGTGGGTCGGTTTCAACGACCCGCGCGTGACGATCCGCGGCAACTACTGGGGCCAGGGCGGGCACAGCGCGCTGCGCCTCGTCGGCGCGTTCATGCAGCAGGCCCAGCGCGCGAAGTTGATCGACACCAAGGCCGAGTTCCCGCAGGTCGCACGCGACGCGCCGGAGGCGCCGGCACTGCCTGCCTCGGCCGCCGATCCGGACTTCGGCCCGGCCGGGCCGTCGCCCGTCTCCGAGGTGACGCGCGTGCTTGGCTTGCCGACAGTGACGCCCTCCGAAGCGGCGGCGGCGGCGCAGGCGCGCGAGGAGCGGATGGGGCGTTGAATCAGTCGGCCGGCGGCAGGAACAACGCCGGGTCGACCATCGCACGGTTCAGGCTCACCGACCAGTGCAGGTGCGGCCCGGTGGCGCGGCCGGTCGCACCGACCGCGCCGAGCGGCGCACCCGCCGCAACCGTGTCGCCGACCGCGACCGAGATCGCCGACAGATGGCAGTACATCGTCATCAGCCCTGTGCCGTGGTCGATCCAGACGGTGTTGCCGTTGAAGAAGTAGTCGCCCGTGTCGATCACCGTGCCGGCGGCCGCCGCGACCACCGGCGTGCCCAGCGGTGCGGCGATGTCCATGCCGCTGTGCGGATTGCGCGACTGGCCGTTGAACACGCGCCGCAGCCCGAACGAACTGGAGCGCGCCCCCGGCACCGGCTGGCGCAGCCGCAGCGTTTCGGGCCCCGTGCTGCCGAAGGTCGCGACGACCGCGGCGAGGTGCGCGCGCTCGCGCTCGTAGCGCGCCAGGTCTTGCGGCGACAGGTCGACCTGCCCGGGCGCGACGCTCAGGCGCTGCTCGGCGTAGTGAAACGGCTTGATCGTGAAGGGCAGCTCGGTTGGCGCGGCGTCGCCGCGTTGCAGCGTCAGCACCGCGCGGCCCGGCGTGGCGGCCAGCGCGATGCCGAGCACCGCGGTCCACTGGCCGCGATCGCGCAGCACCAGCACCGGCACGCCGTGGTAGCTGGCGCGCGGCGCCTCGGCAGAGGTGCCGAGTGCGATGCGTGCGACACCGCCGGGCGCGAGGCGCTGCTGCGGCAGATCGGCCGCCTGCGCGGTAGGGGCGAGCAGCGCGCACATCAGCAGCGCCGCGCGAAGTCGGGATTGGTTCATCGTCGGGTCGGGCTCGGCGGCGTCGTCGTCACACAGCGCCGGATGATGCCGCACGCCGGGCGCCGATCGACGCGCTGCGTGACACATCGCGTTACGCGAGCGCGGCCCGGGTTGCCGACTATTGCGCGCCGCGGCCGCGAAGGGCTGGCTAAGATCAAGGCCTGAAGCAAATCAGTTGATCAAGGGCACACCCGTGCGAAAGCCGGGGTCGCAAAGCCACCGGTCTGACGCCCGCCAGGGCCATGACAGCGGGGTTGCCAACGCAGCCAGGGTTCGGCGCAGACGCTGCCGATTCCTGCGCACTTCGCTGGGAACCACCGCACGGTGTCGGCCGACCCTCGCGACGCACGCATCCCCGTCATGTCGACGAACCGGAGCGTGATGATGACGACGATTGTTGTTCGTGCGCTGACCAAGACGTTGACCGGCCTGATCGCCGCTGTGCTGCTGCCGTTGCTGGGGGGCTGCACCACCGCCGGTGCGCTGCTCGGCGCGGCCGGCGTCGCGACCGACACGAGCGTGAGCTGGGAGGTCGTCAAGCACCTGCATGCGAAGCTGACCGAAGGCGACGACATCCCCTGTGCGAGCCTGGACAGCGTCCAGCGCGCCCTCAACGAGCGTTGCGGTGCCTTCGTGCCGGGCAGCCTGCGCGTCGCGGACCTGCAGCACTCGGCGCTGCAAGATTGCGCGCTCGCCGTCGCGGTGCGCGAGCCGCGCTTTTGGCCGACGCTGCCCGAGTTCATCGCAAAGGGCGCGTCGCCCGAGGCCTGCGCGCGCTCGCCGCTGGTCGAACTCGCGCAGGCGCAGGACTGCCCCGACTTTAAGAATGCCTCGCCGGCGGTGTTGCAGTCGTTGCGCTGGCTCGCCGAGGTCGACGCGCGCGCGATCCGGCACGACGTGATGCGCATGCTCAGCTGTCCGAACGCGCGCCGCGCCGGCCTCGATGCCGCGCTCGCCACCTGGCTTGCGCAGGGCAGCCTGGACGTCGGCAGCGTCGGGTTCGGGCCGCTTGGTGCGCTCGACCCAGCCTGCCTGAACACGCCGTTCGCGCGCGCGCTCGAGGCGCAGGGCCACACCGCACGCGAAGCGCTCGGTGGCTTTGACGGCATTCGGCCGCGCGGCTTCGAACTCGCGCTGCGTCGCGGCGACCTGGCGGCGCTCGAATGGTGGCTCGCGCGTGCACCCGAACTCGCGAACCAGGTGCCGCCGACGCAGGGCAATCAACTCGCGTGGCTGCCGCTGGCGCGTGTGTTGCGGCCCAGCTTCCTCGACGACCCGGCGAGCCAGCCAGAGGTCGTCGAATTGCTGCTGGCCCGCGGCGCCGACCCGTGGCGCACGCTGCCCTACGACCGCGGCACCACGGTCGTGCAGTACGCGCGCGCCCTGCACAGCCCGCTGCTGGGCCTGCTCGATCCGTCGGGCGTGCCGACGGTGCTGGCCGTGAGCACGGCGACGCCCGCGGTGGTCGGCCAGTAGCAGACCCGTCGCGCTACTTGCCCCACGAATCCTTCAGTCCGGCGATCCGGTTGAACACCGGGGCGCCAGCAGTGTGATCGATGCGGTCGGCAACGAAGTAGCCGTGGCGCTCGAACTGGAACTTGTCGTCGGGCCGCGCGCCCGCGAGCGAGGGCTCGACGAAGCCGCTCGCGACGGTCTTGCTGTGCGGATTCAACGCGGCCTTGAAATCCTTGCCGCCGGCATCGGGTTGCGCTTCGGTGAACAGGCGGTCGTACAGGCGCAGTTCGGCGGCGATCGCGTCGTGCACGCCGACCCAGGTGATCGTGCCCTTGACCTTGACGGCATCGGCGCCGGGCGTGCCGCTCTTGGTGTCGGGCACGACGCGGGCGGTCACTGCAGTGATCGCGCCGCTCGCGTCTTTCTCGCAGCCGGTGCACTCGATCACGACGCCGTACTTGAGCCGCACCTTGTTGCCCGGGAACAGTCGGAAGAAACCCTTCGGCGGCGTCTCGGCGAAATCATCGCGCTCGATCCAGACCTCGCTGCCGAGGCTGAATGCGCGTGGCGCGAGCTCGGGGCGGTGCGGGTTCGCGGGCGCGTGGCAAGGCTCGCGGAAGTCGGTGCTGCCGAACACCTCGGCCCAGTTCGTCAGCTTGAGCCGGACCGGGTCGACCACCGCCATCGCACGCGCCGCCTTGCCTTCGAGGTCTTCGCGCAGCGCCGCGTCCAGGCTCGCGTAGTCGGTCCAGCCGCCGGCCTTGCTGGTGCCGGCGCGCTCGCACAGCAGGCGGATCGCTTCGGGCGTGTAGCCGCGCCGGCGCAGCCCGACGATCGTCGGCATGCGCGGGTCGTCCCAACCGTCGACGATGTGCTCGTCGACGAGTTGCTTTAGCTTGCGCTTGCTCGTGATCACGTAGCTCACGTTCAGGCGCGCGAACTCGTACTGGTGCGGGCGCGGCTGCGCGAGCAGACCGAGCGTGCACAGCGTGTCGAGCAGCCAGTCGTACCACGGCCGCTGGTCCTCGAACTCGAGCGTGCAGATGCTGTGCGTGATGCCTTCGAGCGCGTCCTCGATCGGGTGCGCGTAGGCGTACATCGGGTAGATGCACCAGGCGTTGCCGGTGTTGTGGTGCTCGGCGTGCTTGATGCGGTACAGCGCCGGGTCGCGCAGGTTGATGTTGGCGCTGGCCATGTCGAGCTTGGCGCGCAGCACCGCGGCGCCGTCGGCCAACTCGCCCGCGCGCATCGCGCGAAAGCGCGCCAGGTTCTCGGCCGGCGTGCGCGTGCGGAACGGGCTGTCGGTGCCGGCATGGCCAAAGTCGCCGCGGTTGTGGCGCATCTCGTCGGCGCTCTGCTCGTCGACGTACGCGAGGCCGGCGACGATCAGCGCCTCGGCGGCGCGGTACATGAAGTCGAAATAGCTGCTGGCGTAGTAGAGGTGGCTGACGCCGCCGGCGTGCCAGTCGAAGCCGAGCCACTTCACCGCATCGAGGATCGCGTCGACGTACTCCTGTTCTTCCTTCTCGGGGTTGGTGTCGTCGAAGCGCAGGTGGCACACCCCGCCGTGCTCCGCGGCGAGGCCGAAGTTCAGCGTGATGCTTTTCGCGTGGCCGATGTGCAGGTAGCCGTTCGGCTCGGGCGGGAAGCGCGTGCGGATCTTCGCCGCGTCGACCGGGCCGGCCGCATGGTGCGCCGCATCGCCCGGCGTGCCGGCGAAGCGGCGCTGCGCGTAGCGGCCGTCGGCGAGGTCGTGTTCGACGATCTGGCGCAGGAAGTTGCTGCTGGGCTTGGGGGCGGTGTCGGCGGGTGCGGTGGTCATGGGGCCAATGGGCTGGCAGCGTGCGGGGGGCGCGCAGGGTGGGCCGATTCTATCGGCGGCCTAGCGCATGGCAGGGTCGCCGCGGCAAGGTCTCTTTACCTGCGGATACTCGGCGCGGGTCAACGTTCGACGTGGCGCCGCACGTTGTAGGGACACGCAGGCCGCCCTACGGCCTGACGAAGGAGAGCCAGATGATCAAGTCCGCCTTTCTCGCCCTGATCACCACCGCCGCGACGCTCGGCGCCGGCAGCGCGCACGCCCACGGCGTGGCCTGGAGCATCGGCATCAACACGCCGGTCGTCGGCACCGTGATCTCCAACGCACCGGGCTATGAGCCCGTCTATGCGCCCGAGCCGGTGTACGAATCGGCGCCGGTCTACGCGCCGGTGCCGGTCTACCGTGCCGACCCGCGCGTGGCCTACTACCCGACGCCGGTCTACTACCGTCCGGCGCCCGTCGTGTACCCGCGCTACTACCCGGGCTGGCGCCGAGGCGAGTGGCGCGACCACGATCGCGGCCATGACCACGACCGCGATCACGACCGCCGCGACGGTCACCGCTGAGTCGGCCTTGATGACGCGCGTGGGTGAACGACTACAGGCTGTCGGCGCCTGCGCCGACCTGCCGACGTTGGCTGCAACTACCGGCAACGGCGCGTGTACCGATGAAAATTACACAGTGTGGCCGGAACGGTCCTGCGCCGTTGCGGTTCCAATTCCAATCTGAAGGAGGTTCGCCCATGAATACCCGCCGCATATCGACCGCTGCCGCGCTCGCGTCGCTCGCCCTGTTGTCCGCCTGTGTCGTCGCGCCGCCGCGTGAACGCGTCGTGTACGCACCGCAGCCGGCGGTCCGGCAGGTGCCGGTCTACGCCGAGTACGGCCGGGTCGAGAACATCGGCTACGTGCAGGTGTCGCAGCGCCCGAGCGGCGCCGGTGCGGTGCTCGGCGCCGTGATCGGCGGCGTGATCGGCAACCGTTTCGGCGAGGGCTCCGGCCGCGCGTTGGCCACTGGCGCCGGCGTGGTTGGCGGCGCGGTGGTTGGCAACGCGATCGAAGGGCGCCAGCGTCGCGACGACGAGGTCTACCGCGTGCAGGTGCGCTTCGACAACGGCGCCATGCGCGACTTCGACTTCCAGCGCATCGACGACCTGCGCATCGGCGACCGCGTCAAGTTCGAAGGCGGGCAGCTGCACCGTCTCTGACCGGTACCGCGCCTGGTTCACATCGCCTTGAACAGGTGCGCATAGAGGCGGCTCGCGACGAGCTTGTCGGCATGGCCGCGCAGGCTCAGATGGACCTTGCCCGACTCGTCGCGCACCGCCGTGGCGATCGCGTCCGCGCGCACCACGGTGCCGCGGTGGATCTGCCAGAAGCGCTGCGCGTCGAGTTGCGGCAGCAGCTCGCGCAGCGAGGTGCGGATCAGGTATTCGCGCGCCGCGGTGATTACCCGAACGTACTTGTCGGCGGCCTCGAAATACAGCACCTCGTCGATCGGCACCATGTGGATCGCGGCGCCGACGCTCGCCTGGATCACGCTCAACAAAGTGGGCGCCGTCCGCGTCGCCGCGAGGCCTGGCGCGGCGAGCAGCTGGCGCAACTGTGCCAGCGTCGCGTCCAATGCGGCGGGCGCCTGCAATGACGCCGCGGCGCGCGCCTGCAGCGCGGCCTGCACCCGCGCGCAGGTCTGCGCCAGCCGCGCGGGCTGCACCGGCTTGAGCACGTAGTCGAACGCGGCGCGCTCGAAGGCCTGCAGCGCGTACTGGTCGTAGGCTGTCACGAACACGATCAGCGGCAGCGCCGCGTCGTCGGGCCAATCCTCGGCGAGCGCCTGCGCGGCCTCGAGGCCGGTCATGCCGGGCATGCGGATGTCGAGGAACAGCAGCTCGGGCCGCAGCGCAAGCGCGCGCTCCACCGCCGCGGCGCCGTGACCGACGTTCGCGACGATCGTCAGTTCGGGCCACAGCCGCGCCAGTTCGGCCTGCAGGTTCGCGGCGAGCAGCGGTTCGTCTTCGGCGATCAGGGCGGTCGCGTTCATCGTGTGTTGATGGCGTTCATGGGTTGGCGATCGGCAAGCGGATGGTCGCGAGCGCGCCGCCCTCGGCACCGGCTGCATCGGTGAGGCGCAGCGAGGCGCGCGCCCCGTACAACGCAGCGAGGCGATCGCGCACCTGCACCAGGCCGAACTCGGTGCCACCGGCGGCGGCGCCGGCCAGGCCGGCGCCGGTGTCGCGCACACGCAGCACCAGCTCGTCGGCTTCGCGCGCCGCACTGACCTCGATGCGCCCACCGGCCACTGCCGGTTCCAGCCCGTGCTTGATGCAGTTCTCGACCAGCGGCTGCAGCAGCAGCGGCGGCACTGGCAGCTCGGCGAGCGCCTCGGGCAGCTCGAAGCGGGTTTGCAGCCGCGCGCCCATGCGCACCTGCATCAGCGCAAGGTAGTCGGCCAACCGCGCGAACTCGGCACGCAGCGGGTGTTGCGCGGCGCGCGAGCCGGCCAGCGTGGCGCGCAGGAACGCGATCAGCTGGTCGAGCATCGCCTGCGCCCGAGCCGGGTCGACGCCGATCAGCACGCGCAGGTTCGCCAGCGTGTTGAACAGCATGTGCGGCTCGAGCTGCGATTCGAGCAGCTTGAGCTGGTGCTCCGCGGCCTGGCGCTGTGCCGTCTGCACCGCGGCCTCCTTCGCGGCGATGGTCTCGCGCGAATAGAACCAGTAGGTGATCGCCGTGCCCGGCACGAGCGAGCCGAGCAACAGGGCGAGCGCCTGGCGCCAGCTGCCGCGCAGGTAGCCGGGCATCTCGCGGCCAAGGATCAGGCCGGCAAGTTCGTTGCCGACGCTGAAGCCGATCACGGTGCCGACCACCAGCGCGATCACCATCAGCGGCCAGCCGGGCCAGTGGCTCGCGGCCTCGGGCGAGCCGGGCGGGTCGTGGCGGTGCTTCCAGGCCGCGAGCGGAATGCGGCCGAGGTCGATCGTGAACCAGCACAGCGTCGCGATGCACACCGACTGCACCAGGTTCGGCCACAGCGGCGTGCCGAAGGCGCCGGTCAGCAGCAGCCCGATCGCCACGCCGAAGCCGAGGCTGCGCAGCCCGCGCACCGCGAAGCGCGCGCGCCGGTGCGGCGCTGGGCCCAGTACGGTGGTGGTGGCGGGTGTCGACGGCATCACGGCCGATTCTCCCGCAGCGGTGGGCCGTGCGCGGTCCATGTCTCACGCAGCCTGCGGTGCGGGCGATCGGTCGGCGAGCCGGCGCAGCCCCCAGCCGCGGGCCAGGAACAGCCCGCCGAAGCTGCCGTAGCCCAGGCCGCACAGGCTGGCGAAGAGCGGGTCGGCGGCGAGCGCGGGCTGTACGGCCAGGCCCGCACCGGCGACGTACTTGACCGCGAACAGGCCGACGATCAGCGCCAGCGGCAACCAGCTGCCGGGCACGACGATCGTGCTGCTCGCCGGCAGCCAGCGTGCCCCGCGCGCCTCGACCAGATTGCGTGCGAGGCTCAGCGCCGCGGCGACCCCGGTGGCCCAACCGCCGAGCGCGAGGGGCTGGTGTCCGAACGATCTGAACACGCCGCTCAGCGACAGCGCGATCATCACCAGCGGCAGGATCGTGACGCGCAGCAGCCCCATCTCGCGCGGTCGGGTCTGCGACAGGCCGTACGCGATCAAGACGACGAACGCGGCCCAGACCCAGGCCGGCGTGTGTTGAAGAATGGCGATGGACATGGTGTTCCTTTCAGGGTTCGAGTCAGGCGTGTGGCGCCGATGTGCCGCACTGTGCCGAGCGGCCTTGCCGCGGGCCACGGCGCTGCGACGAAACGGCCGATCGCGTCGCGAAACGACACCCGGCGGGCGCCGGGCGCGTACTGCAAAATGACCCGAACCAGGCGCTCAGGCGCGAACACGGATCTCAGGAGCGAAGGATGCGATCGTCGAGCGCGAATCGGTGGATCGGGCACGGGCTGACGGGGCTCGCGCCGTTGCTGGTGTGGGCCTGCAGCAGCGTCTCGCTCGTCGAGACGAGGCCGGTGCCTGCGCCGCTGCCTTCGGTGTCGCAGGCCGTGCCGCTGGCACCGCCGTCGGCGGCGCCGAGCCCGGAGTGGCCGGGCGCTTCGGCGCCGCCAGCACCGCAGGTCGAGGGCGCGGCGGTCGCGGCGCGCTTTCCCGATCCGGCGTTCAGCTACCGCACACCAGCCTTCGAGGCGGGCCGCGCCGGCTTCACCAGCAATGCCGAGCTGCGCACGATCCTGCATGGGCTTGTGCGCGACGACGACGGCCGCCCCGGTGCGACCAGCATCCGGCTGCTGCAGGTCGGCAGCTCGCAGACCGGCGTGCCGCTCGAGGCGCTGCAGTTCAGTCGTGCGCCGGTGCCGCTGGCCGCGACCGGCGCCACCGCGCAGGCGACGCGCCCGACCGTGCTGCTGATCGGCCAGCAGCATGGCGACGAGCCGGCCGGTGCCGAGGCGTTGATCGTGATCGCGCAGGAAATGGCCGGCGGCGCGCTCGCGCCGGTGCTGGACCGCATCGACGTCGTGATCCTGGCGCGCGCCAACCCCGACGGCGCGGCCGCCGGCCGGCGCCTGACCGCCAGCGGCATCGACGCGAACCGCGACCACCTGCTGCTGCGCACGCCCGAGGCGCAGGCCGTGGCGCAACTGGTGCGCGAGTTCGACCCGGCGGTGGTGGTCGACGCGCACGAGTTCGCGGCGATCGGCCGCTACCCGCAGAAGTTCGGCGCGGTGCAGCGCTTCGACGCGCTGGTCCAGTACGCGATGACGGCGAACCTGCCCGAGTTCGTCACCAAGGCCTCGGAGGAATGGTTTCGCAAGCCGCTGCTGCAAAGCCTGAAGGCGCAGGGCCTGAGCGAGGAGTGGTACTACACGACCTCGGCCGACGCCGCCGACAAGAAGATCTCGATGGGCGGCGTGCAGCCCGACACTGGCCGCAACGTCTACGGGCTGCACAACGCGGTCAGCTTCCTGATCGAGACGCGCGGCGGCGGCCTGGGCCGCGCGCACCTGGCGCGCCGCGTGCAGACCCAGGTGACCGCGATCGGCAGCGTGCTGCGCAGCGCCGCGGCGCGCGCCGACGACCTGCAGAAGCTGCGCCGCTTCGTCGCCGCCGACGTCGCCGCGAAAGCCTGCCACGGCGAGGCGATCGTCGAGGCCGCGGCCACGCCCAGCGAATACAACCTGCGCATGCTGGACCCGCAGACCGGCGCCGACAAGACCGTCAACGTCGCCTGGGATTCGGCGCTCGAACTGACGACCCTGAAGCGCCGCGCCAGGCCCTGCGGCTACTGGCTCGGTGCCGACCAGGTCGACGCGGCGCTGCACCTGCGCGCGCTGGGCGTGCAGGTGCAGCGCCTGGACGAGCCGGGTGCGCTGCGCGGCGAGGTCTACACCGAGACGGCGCGCGAGCTCGCCGCGCGCCGCGACGTGCGCGGCAGCATCGCCGACGGCGCCGGCGCCGACTCCTCGGCGCAGGCGCTGATGGTCAAGGTCGACCTGCTGCCGGTGCTGGTCGACGTCGGCGCCGGCAGCTACTACATCGGCCTGGACCAGCCGCTCGCGAACCTCGTGATCGCGGCACTGGAGCCCGATACGCAGAGCAGCTTCGTCGCCAACGGCGTCGTCACCGAGCTCAAGTCACAGGCGCGGGTGCTGTTGCGTCCCGAGATCAAAATGACGGCGATGCCCTGACGCGCGCGCAGAACGGATGCACCATGTAAGGATCGCCACGCGGCCCCGACCACCTGCCATGAACCCGACCGAGACCATTCGCGAAGCCTTGCCGGCCGACCCCACTGCGCTGCGCGCGGCGGCACGCCGCGTCTACCGCCACCGCCTGCCGGTGCGGCTCATGCACTGGATCAACGTCGTCTGCCTGACGATCCTGCTGATGAGCGGCCTGGCGATCTTCAACGCGCACCCGGCGCTGTACTGGGGCGACCAGTCGACCTTCGCGAGCCCGTGGGTCGCGATCACCGCGGTGCGCACGCCGCAGGGCGTGGTCGGCGTGACGCGCATCGCGGGCCGTCAGTTCGTGACCGATGGCGTGCTCGGCACCTCGAAGGCCGCCGATGGCGGCAAGGCGGTGCGCGCGTTCCCGTCGTGGGCCACGCTGCCGAGCTTGCAGGGCCTGGCGACCGGGCGCCATTGGCATTTCATGTTCGCGTGGCTGTTCGTGGTGAACGGCGTGTGCTACGTGCTCTACGCCCTGTTCAGCGGGCATCTGCGGCGTGACTTGCTGCCCACGCGCGCCGAGCTGCGCAACATCGGCGGCTCGATCCGCGACCACCTGCTGTTCCGCCACCCGAGCGGCGAAGCGGCCAAGCGCTACAACGTGCTGCAGAACATCGCCTACCTGGTCGTGATCTTCGGGCTGCTGCCGCTCTTGATCATCGCCGGCATGGCCATGTCGCCGCGGCTCGATACCGTGATTACCGGCTGGGTCGATCTGCTCGGCGGGCGGCAATCGGCGCGCACCTTGCACTTTCTCGCGGCAGCGGGGCTGCTGCTGTTCGTCGTCGTGCACCTGTTCGAGGTCGTCGTCAGCGGCCTGTGGAATCAGTTGCGTTCAATGATCACCGGCTGGTACACGGTGCCGGCCGAGCGCAAAGGGGAAGGCGCATGACGAAGCGGATCATCTCGAGCGGCCGCCAGGTCGCGCCGAGCCGTCGCCAGGCGCTGCGCGCGGCGCTGGCCTCGGTCGGCGCGCTCTCGCTTGCGGGCTGCGATGGCGGCATGAAGGGCATGGCCAGCAGCGTGAAGGGCAACGTCGAGCGGCTGAACCATGTGGTGCACACGGCCCTCACCGGCCGCGCCTCGATGGCGCAGGAGTTCACCCAGGCCGATGTCGCCGCGCACTTCAAGGCCAACGGCACGCTGGTGCCGGCCGACGCCGACTACCAGGCGCTGTTGCGCGGCCAGTTCGCCGACTGGAAGTTGCAGGTCGACGGACTGGTAGAGAAGCCCGCGGCGTTCACGCTCGCCGAGCTGCGTGCGATGCCGTCGCGCACCCAGATCACGCGCCACGATTGCGTCGAGGGCTGGAGCACGATCGGCAAGTGGAAGGGCGTGCCACTGAGTCACGTGCTTGCCCAGGTCAGGCCCTTGCCGAACGCGAAGTACGTGGTGTTCCGCTGCGCCGACTCGATGGAGTCGCCGAGCGCGGGCCACGATTCCAAGTACTACGAAAGCGTCGACATGGACGACGCGTACCACGTGCAGACCGTGCTCGCCTACGAGCTGAACGACCAGCCGCTGCCGGTCAACAACGGCGCGCCGCTGCGCGTGCGCATCGAGCGCCAGCTCGGCTACAAGCACGCCAAATACCTGATGCGGCTCGAGCTGGTCGAGCGCTTCGACCAGATCCGCGGCGGCGCCGGGGGCTACTGGGAAGACAACGGCTACCAGTGGTATGCGGGCATCTGAAGCAGCGATCGGCCAGGCCCGCTAAGCTGGCGTGACTGCAAGGAGTTTCCCGATGCGCAACGCATTCCGTTTCCTCGCCGCCGCCGCGGGCCTGTGGCTCGCCGCCGCGGCCGCGCTGGCCGCCGAGCTGCCCTTCGACAAGGCGAAGTTCGATGCCGCGCTGGCACAGGGCCGGCCGGTGATCGTCGATTTCACCGCCAGCTGGTGCCCGACCTGCAAGGAACAGAAGCCGATCGTGCAAGGCCTGCTGAAGGAGCCGAAGCTCCAGCCGGTGACCCTGTTCGTCGCCGACTTCGACACCGAGGACGCGCTGAAGCAGCGCCTGCGCGTGACCATGCAGAGCACCTTCGTCGTCTTCAAGGCCGGCAAGGAAGTGGGCCGCGCGACCGGCCAGACGCAGAAGGGTGAGATCGCGGCGCTGTTCGAGAAGGCACTGTAGGCGTCCTTGCGAGGGCGCCCGAGGCCGGCGATGGACTTCGGCCCCGGCACCTTCGCGCTCGGCTACCTCGCCGGCGTGCTGTCGACCTTGTCGCCCTGCGTGCTGCCGCTGCTGCCGATCCTGATCGCGACGGCGGCGTCTCAGCACCGCTTCGGGCCGCTCGCGCTGGCCGCGGGTCTCACGCTGTCGTTCACGGCCGTGGGGGTCTTCATCGCCACGCTCGGCGCATCGATCGGGCTCGATCAGGGGGTGCTGCGCCAGGGCGCGGCGGTGCTGCTGATCGGCTTCGGGCTCGTGCTGCTGGTGCCGACGCTGCAGACGCGCTTTGTCACCGCCACCGCGGGGTTGGCCGCCTCGGGCGACGGCCTGCTCGCGCGCATCACCGGCGCGGCCGGGGGCGGCCAGTTCGCGGTCGGCCTGTTGCTGGGCATCGTCTGGACCCCGTGCGTCGGGCCGACCCTGGGCGCCGCATCGACGCTCGCGTCGCAGGGGCGTGACCTCGGCCAGATCGCGCTGCTGATGCTGCTGTTCGGCCTCGGCGCCGCGACGCCGCTGCTGGCGATCGGCGCGCTCTCGCGCGAGGCGATCACGCGCACGCGGGGCCGGCTGCTCGCGTTCGGGCAGCGCGGCCGCTGGCTGCTGGGTGCGGCGTTGCTGGTCGTCGGCCTGGCGATCCTGAGCGGCGGTGCCAAGCGCTTCGAGACCTGGGCCGTCGAGCATTCTCCCGACTGGCTGACCGAGTTGACAACGCGGTTCTGAATCGAGCTGCAGTCTGCGGCGCTGCTAGAACTTCGGCTCCGGCACCGTGTCGTTGTCCTTCGGGTCGCAGCGCATCGCGAGCCGCGCCAGCTGCACGCCGGCGCCGTCGCGCATCTCGCCTTCCAGTGCCGCGGTTTGCCGGTCGATCGACAGTCGCACCGACTGGAGCTTGAGCAGGTCGGGGTTCCACACGAAGACCGCGCCGCGGATCCAGTCGTACCAGACCGTGCTGTTGCGCAGTGGCGCCGCGTACACCATCGTGTAGAAGGCCGGACTGATCTGCAGCTTCATCCGTTCGCCCACCGGCAGCACGTCGGAGCGCTGGATCAGCGCCAATTCGCTGTTGCGCCGCAGCGCGAGATCGAGGTGGGCCGGCATCGCGCGCTTGCCGGCGTACACCTTGCCGGCGCAGGCGAGGTAGATGCCGAACTCTTGCGCGTCGACCGGCGCGGGGGCCATCGAGCCGGCCATCGCGGCGAGGCCGGCGGCCACCACGAGTCTCACTTGCCGACCTTCTTCGATGCTGCCGTGATGCCGCCCTGGACGCCGAGCCCGCCGCCGTTGCCGAGGCCGCCTTCGACCGTCTGTGCCTTGTAGTTGCGGACGGCAACGACGAGTTTGTTGTAGGAGTCGACGAATGCCGCGGTCACCATCTTGCCCTCATCGGTGTTCGAGTAGGCGCTGCCGGCGCCGACCCCGAAACGCCCGAAACCCAGGCCGGAGAAGTTGAAATTCTTGCTCTCCGAGTGCCCCTGTGCCGCGACCAGGCGCACCGTGCTGCGGATGTCGACCAGCGTCAT
>Ga0070667_100000874_pt1 | contig 27890 bp, 22 predicted proteins | sample KBSS33metaG_FD_64659 | JGI IMG/M metagenome (GOLD analysis project Ga0070667, IMG submission 64659) | Switchgrass rhizosphere microbial communities from Kellogg Biological Station, Michigan, USA - KBS S3-3 metaG | ecosystem: Host-associated > Plants > Roots > Rhizosphere > Soil ...
TATGATCCTCAATATGCATGCCACATGGAAGTCCTGGGTTTCGATTCGGATTTTCCGAATCCGAAATATTCGGGCTGGATCCAGGAGTGTCACAGAAGACTCCGCCATATCGCCGTTGTCTGCGGCGGATATCGGGAAAACTGGATGGCCCCGATCTCCCGGCTTTCGTTAGAAACCTTCGGATGACGGAAGGGAGGCCGTCACGGCGGCCTCCCTGAATCCAGTCCGTTTTCTGCAATGCCTTCCAATCATGCATGCGAATTGATTCCATTCGGAACTGCGGTGATGTCCGTGCGCTTCCTGGCGTCGCCAAGCCCTGCGTCAGCGTGGACACCGTGTCACGGTTGTATTAGATAACGGATTCGCAAACGTCATCCTCCGCAGCGACCTCGAGTTCGATCTCTCAACACCAGAAGAATCGGCCGAGCTCTTACAGCCATCCCGATTTTTGGCATCCGACGCCCTCTTATCCCTACATTGAAAGCAGAAAAGCAGGAATTTCTTCCTGCTTTTCTGCTTTCCCAGTTGTTGCGAACAGAGTCCGACAAGGCTAGGCAATTTTTTTTCGTATACAAAACAGCCCGATCAACCCAAGTCCCATCAATCCAATGCTGGCGGGTTCGGGAACCGGAGTTACCGTTGCTATAAACTGTCCAGCGTAGGTGCTGTTGATTGTTGCTGTAGGATTCGTGCACGCCGCGGGTCCCTGACCTGCCACGCATCCAAATATTTGCTGAATTTGAAGCGGAGTCAGGTTGGCAATTGGCGTCGTAAAATTTCCAGACCAATTCGATGGAGTCGTGCCATCCCGGGCGATTCCTCCAACGGCGAATACCACGCCCGTGCCAGTAGGCGTCAGCGTCAGGATGAACGGCGAACCCACAAAGACCGAACACGACCCACCAATCGCCAGACCGGCGCAATTCGTATTGGCCGATCCCGGTCCCACGAAACCCAAATCCAGCGCCAGTCCTGGAACCGATGCGAAAGTCATGAAATTGGTGATCGGCAATGGGGTGCCCCCGGAAAGATCCAGCACCGTTCCTGTAGTTCCAGCTCCAGGGCTCCCCAATGCGCTTGTGAGAGTGGTGCCGGCTCCAACAACAAAGGTCCCCGAGCCTCCTCCGGTAGGAGGCATCCAGTCGATCGTGTTTAGACCCACGGTCACACTTCCGGAACCCGAATCGATTTGAAGAACTCCTACTGTAGTCGCAGTTGCATTCGTCGAAAACAGACAAACAGACCCGATCATTACGAGAAGACCGAGAACAATTTTCAGATTGGGAAACTTCATGCGCCCTCCGTTTCATTTAATTTGAACTTGAACAGCAGCTGGTGAGACCGGAAACAGTTTGAACGCGATTGCCCCTGTCGGCATCCGTTTCAGATGTTCGCGCCGCCCTTCCCCCGATACCGGTACGACTGTATCAATAGCTCTGCTCAAGCAATTCCCGCACCAACGTATGCCATAGATTCCATTCGCTTAAACTGCAATTGTTTCCTGTAAATCGGAGCGACACCCCTGTCGGTAAACCTGACGTTTTTTTGCGGTGCAACGCACGAAATACTGCACTTGTGGCCGAGGCGGATGCTGAGGACGAGCCATCGAGCGAGCGACCAGACCAAAGGGTTGGTAATGAGTCGGGCAACTGCCACCTGCGAAATTTTAAATGTGGTAATAGAAGATCACTTATAGGAATAAAATACCTACTGAAAGGTAGTTAAGTACCTCTAAATTTCACGATAAGACATTCCCTTCCACATCTATGGGCGCTTAGGGTGCAACCGGTTCGCCGCTTTTGCCCGCTCTGTACACTGCTCATCCACCCGGCCCGTGCGAACTCCAATTGCCGGACACGATCTGCGCCTCATCGCACGGCTTCATCGCAAAATCTTGCTCCGGCGCTTCTTGAGAGTCGAGAGCGGATTTGGATTGTCTACTGGAAACGGAGCAAGCGGCCTTCGCAGCCTTCAATTTGGTTTTGATCTGAACGGACGCCAATGAAAGAATCGATTGGTATCGCTCTCCCGGAAATTAGAAACGACGTGTCGCAATCCAAGTCATCACCAGAACCACAAGCGCCAGCTCAGACGGCGCCGGGCCCAAAGAACCGTCCGTTTGGCCTGAACCTTATTCGCTTTCGGAGGGAGCCACTTTCGTTTCTTCAGAGCCTGACGCATCAGTACGGCGACTTTGTGGCATTCCGAATGGGTGGGCAGCATATGTTTCTTGCCAATCATCCCGATTACATTCGCGAAGTTCTGGTGACACACAATTCCGATTACGTTAAAGGGCGAGCCTTGCAGCGCGCCAAGCGCCTTCTAGGCCAGGGATTGTTAACCAGCGAGGGAGAATTGCATCGACGACAGCGCCTGTTGGTGCAACCGGCTTTTCATCGGCAGCGCATCGCTTCCTATGGGCAGGTGATGGTGGAGCATGCCGATCGCGCTTCGTCGCGGTGGAAGGACAGCGATACTTTCGATATGAGCCATGAGATGACACGGCTTACGCTCGGAATTGTCGCAAAGACACTCTTCGATGCAGAGGTGGATTCTGAAGCCGACGATATCGGCGAAGCCATGACTTGTATCATGCAGATGTTCAATCTGCTGATGTACCCGTTTGCCGAACTGATCGAAAAACTCCCGCTTCCGCAGGTGCGGCGCTACGAGCGGATGCGTGCGCGGCTGGATTCCGTCATTTATCGAATTATCGACGAGAGGCGGCGCAGCGGAGAAGATCGCGGCGATTTGCTATCGATTCTGCTGCTTGCCCAGGACGAGGAAAACGGGCGCGGTGGAATGTCCGATATCCAGGTTCGCGATGAAGCGCTGACTCTCTTTCTCGCGGGTCACGAAACCACTGCCAATACCCTGACGTGGACCTGGTACTTGTTATCGCAACATCCAGAAGTCGAACGGAAGCTCCATGAGGAACTGGATGAAAGGCTTCGAGGCCGCCTGCCAACGTTCGAAGATCTTCCTCAGCTGCTCTATACCGAGAAGGTCGTGGCTGAAGCGATACGAATGTATCCACCCGCATGGGCGATCGGACGGAGATCGCTTGTGGATCAAAGCGTTGGAAATTACGCTGTGCCCGCCAATGCGATTGTTTTGTTGAGTCCATTCGTCACGCATCGTGATGCGCGGTTCTTTCCGGATCCATCGCGATTTGATCCCGAACGATGGACGCCCGAGGCGAAGGACGCCAGAATCCCCTACTCCTATTTTCCGTTTGGTGGTGGGCCGCGGCGTTGCGTTGGCGAAAACTTTGCATGGGCGGAAGCTATCCTTGTGCTTGCTACCCTGGCTTCAAGCTGGCAGGCCCGACTGGTATCCGGACAAAGGATTGAGCCCAGGGCGTTGATCACGTTGAGACCTAAACACGACGTACGCATGACGATCAGCAAAAGATAGCCGATACTCAGGACGTGTGCGTGATGGTTTTGCGATCCTCGACCCTCCGCATGAGGATGACGACCGTCAGGACCAGCACCACCTGAACGACTCCGAGACAGGCAGCGGTCCCCCATCGTCCCACATTGAGTTCATCGTTGATTGCAATCGACAACGGCCGGTATTTTAACTTCGGGAAAAGCATGATCGTCGCCACGAATTCACCGACTCCGGCGACAAATGCCAGAAGAACGCCGCCGGCAATGCCGCTGGAAGTCAGGGGCAGGACAACGCGGCGGAAAGTACCCCACCAGGTGGAACCCAGCGTTCGGGCCGCTTCCTCGAGAGACGGATCCAGTTGTGTCAGTGAAGATGTCGTTGAACGGAAGATCAGCGGCGAAAAGCGTACAAAATATGCCAGCGGCACAATCCAGTACGTACCGATCAAAACCTGTCCGAAGCTGAAGAGGGACGGCCGTGCAAAAGCAACAATGAGGTTGAAGGCCACTACGGTGCCTGGCAAGGCCCAGGGCAGCATCATGGCAATGTCAATAAGCGCCTTTCCCCGAACCCGAATGCGCGCAGTGACGTAGGCGCAGGTCACTCCGAGGATGAGCGCGCCGGCAACGGCAATTGCGCTCATCTCGATGCTGTTCCGAATGGGATCGAAGGTGTTCGAATCCGAAAACATTTTCACAAAGTTTGCGGTTGTGTATGCAGATGGCAGCGGCGCCGTCCGCCACGAATAGTTCACGGAGAATGCCAGGAGGAATATCATCGCGATCGGCAGAATCAGGATGATGGTCGAAATCAACGCGCTTATGAAAAGCACGAACTTTGCGACAGGACTTGTCAACCGTCGCCGCTTCCTGGCGCCTCCTTTGGATTGCGTCCGATAGACGCTGCGTTGTTCGTAAGCTCGTATGACAATCAGGAAGATCACCGATATCACCGCCAGCGTCACCGCCACGGCGGAGGCCAGCGGCTGCCGGTTTGCAGCGTTGTTTGCAATCTGTACCGTCATGACATTGTTCACTTCGAACAAGAGCGGAGCTGTGTACGACGCCATCGACGACATGAATGTCAAAAGGGCGCCGGCCACGATGGGTGGAGTCAGCATCGGCAGCAACACGCGGGTCCAGGTCTGAAACGAAGAAGCGCCTAGACTGCCGGCGGCCTCTTCCAAAGAGTCGTCTGTCTGTGCCAGGGATGCGGCCACACTCAAATAGAAGTAGGGATACATCGTCAGCGTGTGTACGAGAAGGACTCCGGAAATTCCTGTCAACGCCAACGATGCCGGGGACACATTAAAAATCTGTCCGAGCAGTTGCGGAAATGTTCCGGCTTTTCCGTAGAGAAGATAGAACGCCTTCACACCCATGAGCGGAGGTAAGGCGATCGGGACCAGCACCAGCGCCTGATAGAGTCTGCGGAATCGGAAGTCCCAGCGGTTGAGAAGTACTGCGAGAAAGACTCCGACCACGCCGGAAGTGATGACGCTGAGGAATGAGATGAAGAGACTGCCTCGAAGAGCCTCGCTCTGAACGCTTCCGTAATCGAGGAACGGAGCATACTCCGCGAACGTGCCCTGTCCGCCTGCGACGCTGCGTTGAAACGTCGAGACCAGCGGTCCAACAACGTAACCCCACAGCACAAGTGCCAGCAGGAGTAAAACCGCGATAGAACCGGCACTTCGATTCATGGCGTTTCCGGCGGGGACGGTCTACCCACAGTCCCACGATCGAAATTTTGAGGGCGATCATAGATCGCCCTTACAAGAGAGACGCTGCCCATCATGACGGCTTCACTAAATGCAACGTTGCCTCGTTCACCGCAAACTTAACGGATTGTCCTTTTGCAGGGAGTTGAATTGAACCTGGAACTTCAATTTTCAAACTGCCGAGGTCCGTTCTGGCGATACACGAGAATCCAACTCCCGAATATTCCACATCGGCGAGTTCTCCCGAGCAAAATCCATTGGAATCCGAAAGGCGCAACGACTCCGCTCGGACGCAGACTCCGACCCCGGTCCCGGGATTCAATTCAACATCTGCCGCCTTTTGGTGCGGAAGAATCTGGACCTTGCTGCCGTTACCGAACCGAATCACGATAAAGTCTGCCGAGACACTTTCCACAATCGCGTCGATCACGTTATTACGCCCGATAAAGTCTGCGACGAATTTCGTTGCCGGCCTTTCATAGATCTCTCGGGGAATATCGATCTGATGAACTTTTCCACCATTGAGCACGGCGATGCGGTCGCTCATTCCCAGTGCCTCTTCCTGGTCATGAGTGACGTAGATCGTCGTCACCGCGCTGGCATTATGAACAGCTCGCAGCATCGCTCTTGTTTCACCGCGAAGTTTGGCGTCCAGGTTTGAGAGCGGTTCATCCAACAGCAGCAGCTTCGGCTCGATCACCAGAGCGCGCGCCAATGCGACACGCTGTTGTTGCCCGCCGGAAAGCTGATCGACACGGGCGGCCCCCAGCTGCTCCAGCTGCACCTGTCCCAAAGCGGATGCTGTGCGACGTTTTACTTCTGAGGAAGACTCTTTGCGGACTTCAAGCCCAAACGCCACGTTTTGGGCAACGGACAAGTGTGGAAACAACGCGTAGTTCTGGAATACCATTCCGATTCCTCGCTTGTTCGGGGGGTCCCGGGTCACATCGCGATTATCAAAGAGTATGCGACCACTGTCGGGTTCTTCGAGACCGGCAATCATTCGAAGGATTGTGGATTTTCCGCAGCCGGAAGGACCCAGCAAGGTGAAGAATTCGCCATCCTCAATCTGCATGTTCACCGAATCCACGACAGTTCCCGCGCGCTGGAAGGTCTTGGTGAGAGCTTCCAGTGTGAGAACGTTTACTTTCCGGATTTTCCCTTGATGTTCTGGGCCCAATAGTTCATCCACTCGGTCTGTTTGGCGCTCATCGCATTCCAATCGATCTTCATTTCCTTTATGTTCAGTTTGGCCAGCCATTCGGGTTTCTTCGCATCCGGAAGATTCATCGCTGGAATCTGGTAGTAGTCCTTTGCCAATTGAAGTTGAAGTTCCGGTTCCAGCAGGAAGTTTTCGAAATCCAGACCAGCCTGCATGGCCTTCGGGTTGTTCACAACGCCGACACCATCCAGAAGCACGGGCACACCAGAATCGGGAATGACATACGACCACGGCCGATTGTTTTTCAACGGCTGGATGAGAGCATCCTGGAGATTCCACAGCGTGACGGTGCCCACGCCGCGATCAATATTGAAATACATGTCGTCCGGGCTGGGCGTGTAACTGGCGGTGTTGGCATCCAGTTTCCTTAGCCATGCGTAACCCGCGTCGGGCGGACCCGTCAGCGCGGATTGTCGGACCATCATGGCGCTGTATATCGTACGCATCGTTCCCGAAGGCATAACATCCCGGATAACGATCTTGCCCTTGAACGCCGGGGAGATGAGATCGTCCCAATCCTTCGGAGCCTGATCGGGCTTCAGAAGGTCGTGGTTGTACACGATGACTTCAGGCAGCAGCATTTCGGCATACCAGCGCCCGCCCGGGTCCTTGCGCGACGCGTCGATGAGACCTGCATTTGACGGATTCGATGGTGCGAGCAGATCTTCCATCGCCGCCTGCTGTAATCCCTGCTGTGTTCCTCCCCAGAGAAATCCCGCCTGAGGGTTCGCCTTCTCGGCTTTCAATCTTTCCAGGGCAGCTTGCGCACCGAGTGTTAGCGTATCGACTTTGCCCTTGTACTTCGGGTTCTTCTCCATGAAGAGATCGACGACACGGGTGACTTCATCCTTGTCGCGGCCGGTGTAGATAATGAGATTTTGTGCGTTCTCCTTGCCGGCGCCGTCCTGATTTGCGCGTTCGCCGCATGAGACGGCAAGCAAGCCGACAATGGTGATGGCAGCCAGATTTTTGATAATTGCGAATTTCATTCTGATATTTCCTGCTCTTGTCGCATCGCGCCTCATCGTAGCAGGATTTGAAGTTCACGCAATCGCCAATCCTGGCGGACTTGCGAAATTCCACGTCACTCCTGTTAGAGTTGGATCGAAACGCCAGATTACAGGAGATACTCTGAAGAACCGTTGCATTTTGGTTGTCGATGAAGATGCGAATGCCAGAAGTTTCGCGGTCGAGGCGCTCCACAGTGACGGCTATCAAATTTTAGAAGCCGGTTCTGTCGGATCGGCAATGGAACTGGCGCGCTCCCATTGCGTGAACACTTTTCTGATTCATATCGACATGGCCGGCAGAAATGGAATCGATATCTGCCGGGACATACGGAACACCGAGCCGTACAAATTTACTCCTGTCATTCTCTTTTCCAGAAACGGAGACCACGATCAAACTGTCGCCGCATTTGAATCCGGATGTACAGATGTCTTTGATAATCGTTCGATGAATCCGGTTACGTTGCTAACGCGACTGAAGGACCACATTCAACGTGCCGAATACTTCGAGCAACTGGAGCGAAGTCGCCTCACGATGATCAGTTATCTGTCCCGCCGCACGCTGGAGGTAGCAACTGCCACCTCGCGGACTGGAGTACTGCCACCTCCCGAGGAGAGGGATCTGGCGATTCTGTTCACCGATCTTCGGGGCTTCACCGCGATGTCGGAGGAAATGGAACCGGTCATTCTATTCGAGCTTGTGAGCCGGCTGCTGGGGCATCAGGCGAAACTCATTCATGAATTCGGCGGATATGTGGACAAGTTTGGCGGCGACGGTGTCATGGCAATTTTTGATGGCCCCGAAATGGTATTGCAGAGCTGCCTGTGTGCGTTACGCATCGTGGAGAGTTCCCATCTCGTCATTCCGGAAGAATCTCAACGGCTGTGGCAGTCCGGAATTGGGATTCACACGGGGCGGGTCGTAATTGGGAACATCGGAAACCCGGATCATCTGGATTACTCCGCCATCGGGACTACGGTCAATCTGGCTGCACGCCTTTGTGGTCAGGCCAAAGCCACATCGATCGTCGTCTCGAAAGCGGTTCGCGATGCGGCCGTCGCCGATCCGAGGGTCCACTTTCATTCGGAGAGACACGCCGACATCCGCGGCATACGCGAACCAGTCACTGTTTACACGCTGGGCGAAGGAGTCCGTTGATCCGGACCCGAAGGGGAAGAGTAGCCCGCGTCAACGGCCGGGGAGGGTACTACTCGTGTCTTCCTTTCATCATTCCGTGACCCGCTATTTCAAACAGCGCCCCATGCAAACCTGATATCTTTCCCGAATGCGAACATTCATTGTTTGTTTTCTGTTGGTATGCGCGGTCGGCATCACGCTGGCACAGGGTCCGCCTGTAATTCCTGTTGACGCACGAAAGAAAGTCCAGACCACGGAAGGCCGCACCATCGAAGGCCGTGTGCTCAACGAAGGCGTATCGGATCTGCAGCTGATCACCGATGACAATCATGTGGTTCTGTTTCGAAAGGCGGGCAATCGATATCGCGTGGTCACCTCGCAGAAAGACTGGCCGACCTACCACGGCGATCCTGGAGGCAATCGCTATACGCCGCTGACACAGGTCGCGAAGGGTAATGTGTCGAAACTCGCGACGCGCTGGATGTTTCCGATGCCCAACGTCACGATGGTCGAAACGACGCCTGTCGTCGTCGATGGGATCATGTACATCTCCAGCGCCAATGAAGCCTACGCGCTCGACGCCGGAAGCGGACGTCAGATCTGGCATTTCCGGCGTGCGCGAACCGCAGGCATCGCAGGCAATGCTGCCCTCGGATTCAATCGAGGTGTCGCGGTCTCCGGCAACCGCGTATTCATGCTTACTGACAACGCTCATATGATTGCGCTCGACCGGTCGACGGGTTCGCTGCAATGGGAAACCGAAATGGCGGACTCGCGGTTGAACTACAACGGTACATGCGCGCCGCTGGTCGTGGGGAATCTGGTGATATCGGGAACTGCAGGTGGAGACGAAGGCGTTCGCGGATTCGTTGCGGCTTACAATGCCGACACCGGCAAGGAAGTCTGGCGTTTCTGGACCGTGCCCAATGAAGGTGAACCCGGTTCCGAAACCTGGCAGGGAAAACTGACAGACCACCGCGGAGGCGCCAGCTGGATGACCGGTACGTACGACCCGCAGCTGGATTTGATTTACTGGCCCACCGGAAATCCGGGGTCGGATTACAACGGCGATGATCGTCTGGGCGACAACCTGTACACGGATTCCGTCGTTGCGCTCGAAGCCAGGACCGGCAAGCTGCGATGGTATTTTCAGTTCACGCCACACGACATTCATGACTGGGACGCACAGGAACCCCTCGTACTTACGGATACCAACTGGCAAGGGCAGCCGCGGAAACTGCTGCTGCAGGCGAACCGCAACGGTTTTTTCTATGTTCTCGATCGCACAAACGGCCAGTTTCTTTTCGGAAAGCAGTTCCTGAAGAATCTTAACTGGGCAAAAGGTCTGGATGAGAAGGGGCGTCCGATTTTGAACGACCTGAAGGAAAACGCGAACGGCGAAACGTACGTCTGTCCCGGGTTTCAGGGCGGTACCAACTGGTTCTCGTCGTCATTCAATCCGGGAACAGGCCTGTTTTATTTTGCGGCGCTGGAACGATGCAATGTTTTTACGAAAGCCTCGCAAACCTGGCAGCCTGGAAAGAGTTTCATGGGAGGAGCAGCGCGTCCCGTTCCTGGAGAATCATTCACGAAGTCCCTGCGCGCGATCAATATTCAGACCGGCGAGATCGTTTGGGATCTGCCCCAGGTGAGCGGTCCGGCCACAGCTTCCGCAGGTGTCCTTTCGACGGCTTCGGGTCTGGTATTCTTTGGCGAGAATAGCGGATCGTTCATGGCCGCCGACGGTGCGAATGGAAAAGTGCTTTGGGAATTTCCCACGAATCAGCTTTGGAAGGCATCCCCGATGACGTATGTATTCGACAACAAACAGTACATCGCCATCGCGACGGTACAGGGCATCATCGCATTCTCGATACCGGACTAGCCGGAAATCCAAAGCGATCGAACGATAACGTAGGCGGCGATCACGACAATAGCCGCAGCAAAAATCTTTTGCAATCCAGCGCCGGACAATCCTCGTGATAGCCGGCTGCCAGCAAACAGTCCTGCAATGCTTCCCGATGCGAACATTGCGGCGGTCGCGATGGGAAGGTTCGCGTTCATCACGAGATGGCTGGCCGCACCGGAAACACTGACCACCGAGATGATGAGAAGGGAAGTTCCGATGGCGCGCTGAATTCCCATACCGCTGAATGTTACAAGCGCCGGCACAATGATGAATCCGCCGCCAACTCCAAAGAGTCCGGTAAGCACACCCGTCAACAGACCGACCCCTGCCAGTAATAACCCGCAATCGGTCGTGATTGTCAGTTTACCTACTGGATCGCGCTGGCATGTGGGCCCGTAATCATCATCGGCAAGGATCGCGTGTGAACCAGGTTGACCGGCCGTCATCCACATCCGCATCGCAATCACGATCATCAGGAAGGAGAACATCCCCAGCAGAACAGAATCCGATACGCGACCCGCCATCCACGACCCAAACGGAGCGCCGACGATTCCTGCGGCTGCGAAGATTATTCCCGTTGGAAATTCAACCTGGCTTCGCCTCATGCGCTGAATGAATCCTGCAAATGCGGTAACCCCAACGGTCACCGTGGAAGTTCCAACGGCATCGCGCGTCGATAATCCAATCCCGTAGATCAATAGCGGCACCGCGAAGATGGCTCCTCCACCGCCGGTGAGTCCGAGAGAAAATCCGACAATGACACCGAAGATGAAGGTCAGGGCAGGCATTCGGATTCCTGTCGGCTACCCCTCTGCCGCAACGGCCAACCCCGTTTCGACGGGTAATTGCGATGCCGCCCAGGCCTTGAAACCTCCAACGAGATCCATCACGCGGGCGTGACCCATCTGGGCAAACAGGCTGGCTGCTATTGCGGACCGGTAACCTCCTTCGCAGTGGACGACGATCATGCGATCCGCAGGCAAGCCGGCAATCTTTTCGCGGAGATGATTCAGCGGAACATTCAAGCTGCCGGGAATGTGACCACCACTCCATTCCTTTTCGCTGCGGACATCGACAATAATGGGAGGCTCATCTGAATCACGTAGTTCCGCCAACGCAACGGCGGTAGCCCGTTCAATACGGCGGATGAGGTCCGGCCGGCTGCTGAGGCTATCCAATCCTCCCTTCAGGTATCCCTTTACCTCATCGAAACCGATGCGACCCAATCTCACAATAGCTTCTTGCTCGCGCCCTGGCTCGGCAATGACCACGATGGGTTTGGCTCGATCGAGCAAGGTCCCGCACCACGTGGCGTACTTTCCCTGGACACCGATGTTCAAGGATCCGGCCAGATGTGCTCCCTCAAAATCGATGGCGTCACGGACATCGAGAAGCTGGGCACCGCCGTTTGTTAGTTGCAGGACTTCTTCGAGACTGAGCGCTCGAAGAGACTTCTCGAGGGACGACTCCAGGCTTGGCCGCTCCTGCCGATTCAGCATCGCGTCATGGACGAAGTACCCCGGCGCTTCAGCCTGCTCGGCGGTGACGATTGATTTGAATTCTTCCCGGCTCATGGGTTGCAGCGCGTAATTAAACTTCTTTTGTTCACCGATGGTGGAGACGGTTTCGGTGCTTAAATTCTTGCCGCACAGTGAGCCAGCCCCGTGTGCCGGATAAACCAGAGTTGCATCAGGCAGAGTCATCAGTTTCAGTCGAAGCGAGTCGTAAAGCAGATCGGCCAGTTCGTCGGCGGTGACCCCGACGGAAGCGAGCAGATCCGGCCGGCCGACGTCGCCGATGAAAAGCGTGTCTCCCGTCATTACCGCGTAGGGCTTGCCGCTGCTTTTTGCCAGGTCGAAAACCTGAATGGATATGCCTTCGGGTGTGTGGCCGGGAGTTTCAAGAATCTGAAGTCGAACGTCGCCAAATTCGATGCGATCACCGTCCTTGACATGTACCACCGGGTACTCCGTTTCACCACGTCGGCCAAGATAAATCGTCGCCCCCACCCTTTCCCGCAGTTCGATATGGCCCGCAAGAAAGTCCGCATGGAAATGAGTCAGGAATACATGACGGATGGTGCAGCCCGCACGAGCCGCATCCTGAAGGTACTGTTCTATGTCCCGTTGTGGATCAACAACCGCGGCAGTGTGGGCTTTTTCGTCGGTGATCAGATATGACACGTGTGAAAGACAGCCGAGATAGTACTGCTGGACCTGCATTTATATTCTCCTTCGGAACAACACTGTATACCGAATAATGTCCAGCGCGGCTGCATCGACGCGAAGTAATCACGAGAGGTGAACGGACCGACAGGCCAACTTTTCGCCGACAGTCGACTATTTGCGAAGACGACACATGGAGCGTAATTGGGCGCGATACGACGTTCGCATTGCGCGAAAGAATTCCTGTGAATCGTCGGTCCTGTAATCGGGATGTGCTCGGGGAAGAATAAGAATCCCACCGTTCTTGAAATGAATGACGTCTTCATCCGCGTCGCTCTCCGGGGTGTATCTCACTGCGACACGACGGTTGTCCAAAAATCCTACAGCCATCTTCAACGAGAATTCCATTTCCATGGATTGAGACATCTCTATGATCTTCGGAATCGCTCCGATTTCGATCAAGCGGTCAAACGAGAAAAACACGCGGTGGATCGTTCTGTCGGATGGGATTAAAATCATCCGGTGATCCGGCGGGCCATATTCCGAAATCAGTCTCTCTTCAAGCTGTTCTTCCAGTCGAACGTCTTCCACTGTCAGAACGTCGATGAAGAGTTTTACCGGATTGGTCACGTGATTCGAACCATTTTATTTCAAGGACCGATTGAATATACGCCATGCCTCGAGACGCTCACCAGTTATCGATAAAGAACATTCAGGAGCGATATTCGAATCCGGATGTCATTGTTTCGCATCAGATGCTTCTCCGGCTGCGGCGGGATTCCCGGCCGGGAGCGCGGAAACTTTATGAGGTCCTTCTGCGGCGATCGGAAGAGCAGAGCAACGAGAACCGACGTCTCGAAGCGATGCTTCATTTCGAGCGTGTTCTTTGGAAAGCCGGAATCACTCGGATTGCAGGAGTCGATGAAGTCGGTATCGGCCCGCTGGCCGGTCCCGTCGTGGCCGCGGCGGTGGTATTTCCCCCTGGGACAACCATAGAAGGCATTAACGATTCAAAACTAATTGATGCGCCCACACGCGAGCGCCTGGACGTTGAAATTCGTCTCAAGGCTTCCGGTATTGGCATTGGCGTTGCGGAGATTGAAGAGATCGACCGAATCAATATCTACCACGCAGGCCTTCGTGCAATGCAGCTGGCCATTGCCGCCCTGCCCGAGGTGCCTCAGCACGTGCTTGTCGACAGCCGCACAATTCCCGATATCCAGGCTCCGCAAAACAGTTTCGATAAAGGGGACGGAATTAATTTTTCCATCGCAGCGGCATCTATCATTGCGAAGGTTTATCGCGATCGCCTCATGACGGAAGTGGATTCGGTTTATCCCGGCTACGGATTTGCCGAGCACAAGGGCTATGCCACGCCGGTTCACCAGGCTGCCATCCGGAAGCTTGGTCCCTGCCCGATTCATCGGAAGTCTTTCGACTACATTCGGGAGTTGTGCGGGCTCTACTCGTCGACGTACTACGGCTTAAAGGATGAAGGTTCGAAAATATCCAGCCGGACCGAACTGCTGGCGTGGGAAAAAAGAGCTCGAACTGCGAAAGCGCAAATGTCGGAGATCGAGAATAAGAAGATTCAAATTACGGTTCGCCGTCTTTGGAAACGGATCTCTGATTGAACCGGCTTGCCACTTAGTTGTATAACTCCCCAACTCGATCAGAACTCCGGAACAACTCATGAAAATGCACTCGAGCAAATTCAAAGATCCTTTGATCAGCCGTGCGCAACCTGTCACTTTGATCATCCCGCTGGTTGAAGAGGCACTTCGAACCGCAGGGATTGCTCCGAATCGCGATTTTATTCTTGATCACTTCATGAACGGCCAGCCGCGTGTTGCCGTGGTTCACGGGGGAGACGATCCAAACCTGGGGATGAAGGAAACGATCCGTCGTGTGATTCGTTTTATATGGCTGAGCGATGCCCTTCCGTTTGAAGTGGCACAGAGTATTCCGTGCGAGGAGCTGTCTTACGGCACCGACACCGCATCGTATGGGTTGCTGTCGAGGAACTTCTGCGCGGCAATGCTCGCTGCACAGATGGAAGCGAATGGCTATGATGCGGCCATCGTTATCGGTTCATGCGACAGGATGCTCGTCGGCAATGTGCGTGGGCTGGTGGAAACCGATTTTGCACGTCAGCGGCGAAAGGGACGTCCGATATTCGCCATGGTTCTGCCATCGTTGATCGGCCGTGAAGTGCTTGCGTCTGAAGCCGACCGAAATCGATTCGATCCTCTTCGTCATCGCATGCCCGAATCCGAGCGGAAAGAACTGGATGACCTTCTTCATCGGCCACTGAAGCCTCCGGTGTATGCCGCAATCAAATCCATACTGGATCGGTGTTTTCACCACCGCATGATTCAGGAAACCGAAAAGCACGATCTGGAGCGTGCCATCGCGCGGTGTACGGGGAATCCCGGTGCGGGTTGTTCTTCCTCGGAAGCGTCTGCGGTACATCGACTGCTCATTGCATCTTTTGGATTTGTACCCCGGCATTGCGACATTGCAAACAAGCCGGTGGCCGATCATCAGCTTTCCGAACCGATCAAACGGCTGGTTATGGCAGTTCGAAAACGTGAACGACGAGTCAGCATCTCCAACCTCGTCCGTTCCAATCTGTCGAACGCCGCGGCCGTATGGAGCGCATCCGGGGGCCATCCCACATGGATACTTCATCTGACGTATCTTGCGGACGCTGTTGGGAAGAAGATGAGTGCGTCCGACGTGATCCGGCGTGCGCGGGTCGTACCGCAGATTCTTTCAATTCAGGAAAAAACCGGGGGATCCCTCTATGCGATGTCCATGGAAGCGGAGAATGGTGGCAATTCCGGGATTGATACCGTAATGCGAACGCTTTCCGAAAAACGGCTGATTGAGGACCGCGCCAATACCATGGAAGGTCCGTGGTCACAGCGCATCACGGAAGCCCGATCCGCGAACGGAATCTTCCTGCATTCCACAATGACACCATTCTCGAAATCATGTGGAATGTCAGGCATTCAGGGGAATGTTTGTACAGGAGCAGCCGTTCGAGTTTCAGCGGCCAGTAAGAATGGCGTTCAAGCTCTTCAGCAACTCGACCAAAAGATTTATCTTGCAGTCGCTTATCTCGGGCTCCGGGATATTCAAGCCGTCTTAAACCAACGGAAGGGAATATTCGAGCGGCTGAACAGCAGGATCAGCCGAGAGGATCTTTACGACACGTGGAATTTAAACTGGGGAACCGCCGCATCCGGCGCATCCGGCAAAGAAAGCGAGATGGCGCACTGGAGCAAAGGACACCTGTGGGATTTTCTTGTCGAGAGAGAACTGATGCGCGTCATGGTTGTTGTCGCCGGCATCGGTCCGCATGCTGCGGGTATGCCGGAACTTCAGCTCACAAATGAAGTGGTGTTAACCGATGGACGCGTGTCGTGGTCACACGAAGGCATTTCGATCGCTCACGTGGTTCCTGAAGCGTACGACGATGGAGCGATCGGTGCAATTCGCACCGGGGACTGGATTCAACTCAACCTTGCAGAGTCCGAAATGCAGGTTGTCTGCCGTAAGGGGAGACAGAATGCTGTAAGAGCCATGACGATGAAGGAATTGATGGATCGCCCGGACCGAAAAAAACGGGTGAATGAGATCGCAAGGCAACGTCTTGGACTTCTGCCATCTTTTCGAATCGTGCTCGATAGTGTGTCGTCCTCGGAATCGGGTGTTTCCCCCTGCGACAAATCCCTCGCTTGAAGTGAACAGAGCGTCGCCGGCAATTTGCCTCCTGAAGGTCCCCATCTCTTCCAATTTAGTTTCTCTGCTAAAATATCCGGCCTATGTCTTACGAGCTTGTCCTCTTCAAGAACGTTGGCGATCCCAAGACCAAAGAGATCGATCACTATTCCGAACTCGGTGGTTATCAGGCAGCGCGCAAGGTTTTAAAGGAACTCACCCCCGCCGAAGTCATCGAGACGACGAAGGCCACTGGACTTCGCGGCCGCGGTGGCGCCGGATTCCCAACCGGATTGAAATGGAGCTTCGTTCCCAAGACGACGGGCAAACCGATCTACCTCTGCTGTAATGCGGATGAGAGCGAACCCGGAACCTGCAAGGACCGCGTAATACTCGAACGCGATCCTCATCAGCTGATCGAAGGCATGATTATCGCGGCATACGCCGTGGAATGCCATTTGGCGTTCATCTACATTCGCGGAGAATTTACGCTGGGCTATCGTGTCGTCGAGCAGGCGATTGCCGAAGCGCGCGCCAAAGGATTTCTGGGCCAGAAGATTTTTGGTTCCAGCTTCGATCTGGATATTGTCCTGCATTCCGGCGCCGGGGCCTATATCTGCGGCGAGGAGACCGGCCTGCTGGAATCACTGGAAGGGAAGCGGGGACATCCTCGACAGAAACCCCCATTCCCGGCGGTCTCGGGTTTGTACGCCTGCCCAACCGTTGTGAACAATGTCGAGACTCTCGCGAACCTGCCGCACATCTTCAATCGCGGTGTGCAATGGTTTAAGAGTTTAGGTTCGAACGAGAAGAATTCCGGCCCAAAACTTTATTGTGTCAGTGGGCATGTGAACAAGCCGGCGGTGATCGAACGCGAGTTGGGAATTCCACTGCCCGAACTCATTAACGACGTTTGCGGCGGAGTGCGCACCGGGCATCGATTGAAGGGTGTGATTCCTGGCGGCTCGTCCGTGCCGATTCTTACCGCGGATGAAATTGATGTTCGAATGGATTTCGATTCCCTTGCCGCGAAAGGCACGCTGCTGGGGTCCGCCGGCTGTATGGTCATCGACGAGACGGCCTGTATCGTCAAGCTGGCATGGAGAACAGCGCGATTTTACGCCGAAGAAACCTGCGGGCAATGCACGCAGTGCCGCGAGGGGACCTGGTGGATGGAACAGGTTTTACACAGGATTGAGCACGGGAAGGGAAAGGTATCGGATCTGAAAATGATCCTCGACATGTGCTCGAACATGAAAGGTGTGACGATCTGCGTCTTGAGCGATGCGTGCGCGATGCCGGTCGAAGCGATGATCAACAAATACCGCGCAGAGTTTGAATATCACATCACCGAGCGACGATGTATGGTTGGCTCCCATGCATAGAATGGGACAGGGGAATTCGTCAATGTTCAATTCTCGATTCTAATCCGAGCCAGAGGGATTGTGCCCTGTTCCACTCGGATGAGAATTGATCATTGAGAATTGAACCTTGATGAATTCCCCGTCCCCACTAAGGTTTCGGCGCAGGCGGAGGAAGGACACGGGCTTCAATGACGGATTGAAATCCGGTTCGTGCATGGCTTCCATCGCAGAATGGTTTGTTCTGCGACTGTCCGCATCGGCACAAAGAAATTGTGGTGCGTCCCGAGACATCGAAATCTTTACCCTGTGAATCCTTGACCACGAAATTTCCTGTAACTCTCAGTGGTCCGTTGGGGATACAGGTGATTGATACGGCTTCATCCATTGACAAATTTCCTCCAGTTCATACAGTCAGCTGATCATACAGCAGCGAATAATGCTGGCGGGATGTTATAATCTCGCGCCCTCTGAGTTTGGGATATTAACTTTGAAGGAACTTCGGGATGTTGCATTACAAATTCGGAGTTGTCCGTCAAAGACACGTGAGGTTTTCAAAATGGACGAGAAAAAACTGCAGAAGTTCCGACAGCGCCTGACGGAGGAGAATCAAAAGCTGATTCGTTCCATTAATCGAAATCGACTGGCTGAAGAAGAGATCACGCTGGAGAACACTGAGGACGAAGGCGATCTTGCAACGATCAGCCACAACAAGGAGTTGCTGTACAACCTCCATGAGAGCGATTTCCAGCGATTGAAGTCCATTCAGGAAGCCTTAAAGAGGATGGACCGCGGCGAATTCGGAGAATGCATTCGTTGCGGAGAAGACATCAATGACAAGCGGCTGAGCGCGGTGCCGTGGGCGACCATGTGCATCACCTGCCAGGAGCAGGCAGAACGTGAACTGTCCAATTCGCGTCCGGTCTCCGCAGGCATGTCCAAGTCCGATGACGAAGAATCCTGAGCGTGTCATCGCCCCCGGCGATTTTCCTCAACCGGGGGCGATTTTGCTGACCAGCAGAAACAGCCCCACCCCCGCAAACACCAGAAATGCCATTTTGACGCCCATCTCGTGATTCACTTCCGGCATGAGGTCAGTTGCCGCGACATACAGCGTGCAGCCGGCAGTAATAGGTAGCGCATAATTGGCGCTCGCAGCGGTGTGAACCGCAATGACGCCAATCAAAGTCGCAATCGCCAGCAACACGCTCGCGCCCATCGCGCGCGCCGCCGAATACCCTGAGCTCACCACGATCGATGCAATGGTGAATCCGTCGACGATCTTGTGCAGGAAAACGGCCAGAAAAAGCAGAATGCCGGCCCTTGTGCCAATCATGAATCCCGCGCCGATCGTCACTCCATCAAAGAATGTATGCACCAGCATCCCAATCAGTGCGGAAAAGCCCACGCTCGGACTCATCGCTTCGTGGTGCGTTTCTTCGCCAAAATGCATGTGAGGGGTAAACGTGTGCTCGAAGAAATGCACAATCAGGTAACCAATCAACAGCAATGCCGGCCAGGATAGTGCCGTTGGAGAGGGCGCCTGGATCTTCATGATTTCTGGAATCATTTCGAGAAATATTGTTCCCATCATGAAGCCGGAGCCGACTGCCATGAAGTATCGTAGAGACTGCTGCGCCCATTTCTGGCTGGTCACAATGACACTGCCGAGAATATTTGCGGCGGCTGCGGCGGCTGCGAAGAGGAGGGCGTAAAGGAGAGTGGTCATTGTCGAGCTCCGAACCTACCCGCTGTGCCGAATCTCCATGATGTCTCCGTCCAGTACGGCGTATTCCTTGCCCTCAAGTCGCAGCAGTCCCTTCTCCCGCAACGCCGCATGAGTTTTGTACTTAATGAAGTCTTCGTAGTGACAGACTTCGGCGCGGATGAAATGATCCTGCAGGTCCGTGTGAATTGCGCCGGCGGCGTGTTGCGCGTTGGTTCCGCGCGTAATCGTCCATGCGCGGCATTCCTCTTCGCCCACTGTGAAAAATACGATGAGCCCCAGCAAATGATACGTCGTCCGGATCAATCGTTCGGAACCGGATTCTGTCAATCCATAATCCGCCAGAAAACTCTTCAACTCATCCGGTGCCAGTTCCGCCATCTCGGCTTCAAGTTTTCCGCAGATGATTGTCGTTTCGGTTTTTCCATGAATCTCTGAAGCCACCGAATTCTTCAGTCGATCCAGTTGATCCTCGCCGATGTTCTCGACATAGAGCATCGGCTTCTCCGAAAGAAAAGCAAACCCCTTCACGAGATGCTTCTCTTCATCATCCATCGCAAAATCACGCAGAGGCTTTTCCGATTCCAGCCACGGTTTGGCGCGTTCCAGAAATGCGTGCTCCTTGAGCAATGCCGGCGTCTTCTGTTTCTTCAAATCCTTTTCGAGCCGCTCCATACGCTTTTCAATGGACGCAATATCGGCAAGGATCAATTCAAAATCGAGGTTTCGTTTATCGCGTTCCGGATTGACCGAACCCTCGGGATGCGGAACCGAATCGTCTTCAAACACACGGACTACATGGATCAGAAGATCGACGGCTCGCAGCGGCGCCAGCACCATGTCCTGCCCCCGACCGCGCGCCAGTGCGGGAACATCCACGAATTCGACGGTTGCATAGGTGGTCTTTTCTGGACTGAAGATTGAAGAAAGTAGATCCAGGCGCGCATCGGGAACCTTGACAACACCGACATTGGCTTCCTGACGGCGTCCTCCAGCAGGTCCGGCGGCACCTTTTCCTCGGGATAGAACATTAAATATGGTAGTTTTGCCTACGGATTGCAGGCCAACGATGCCAGCCCTCATGTGCGACTCAAACCTTAGCACATAACTTATTCAGAAAATTAGGCCACAGCGAAATTTATTGTTGACACCCCCGGGGCCCATCGCTATCTTGAAGTGGCCAAAAGTGGTTTTAAGTGTAAAAAACTGTACCAAGAGGGACTTTTAGGAACTTTTTCATGTTGCGTGGTAATGCCCCGGCGACAATTGACGACAAAGGACGACTGAAGATACCGACAGTCTTCCGCGCCGAGATCGAAGTGACCTGGGGCAGCGATTTTTACGTAACAAGTGTGACCGGTGATTCCGTCCTGGTTTATCCCCTTCCTGTCTGGCATGAAATCGAACAAAAACTCGCAAAACTTCCTTCCATGAATTCCGCAAAGAAAAAATTTCTGAATCGTACGAACTTTTACGGTCAGTTAACCGCAATGGATAAATCAGGACGAATTCTTATTCCCACGATTTTACGGGAATCTGCACGGATGACCGGTGAGGTCGCTGTCCTTGGTAACTTGAGCAATCTGGAAATCTGGAACCACGAACGATTCATGGGATCGATCAAAGAGGATGGCTTTAATGAGTCCGACATGGAAGCCCTGGGCTTGCTGGGGATCTGATATGAATGTTTACGCACTTACCCGTTCTCCTGAACGAAGTCATGCAGTTCCTCAATCTCCGTCCGGATGGACGTTACATCGACGCGACCTTCGGAGCGGGCGGCCATACGAGAGAACTTCTGGAACGGACCGCGCCCGGCGGGAGGGTTCTTGCCATCGATCAGGACGAAACGGCAATCGAACGGGGTCGTATCGAATTGCAATCATATGGATCGCGGCTGGAACTGGTGAAAGCCAACTTCCGCGAGATCGAGTCGATCGTGCAGGAGCACGGGTTTGCAGGCCTGGACGGAATCCTCGCCGATGTCGGCGTTTCGTCCATGATGCTGGACGATCCAACGAGAGGTTTTTCATTCATGCGTGAAGGTCCGCTCGACATGCGTATGGACCTTGACCAGCCGCTGACGGCTGCGGACGTTTTGAATACCTACAGTGAAAAGGAGATCGCCAACATCCTTTTTAACTATGGCGAGGAGCGCCGCTCTCGTCAGATCGCGAGTTCGATTGTCCGATCCCGTCCCCTGTCGCGCACGACGGATCTGGCCCGGGCTATTGAGCGTGTCCTCGGCGGCCGGCGTTACGGCAAGATCCATCCGGCGACGCGAACGTTCCAGGCCATGCGAATTTTCGTCAACGATGAACTTCGCAGTCTGGAATCGTTTCTGGATTCATCCATGAAGGTGCTGCGTCCCGGCGGGCGTCTGGTTTTGATTTCGTTTCATTCGCTTGAAGATCGAATCGTCAAAAACAAGTTTCGGTCCCTGGTGGTTCCGGGGACGGTCCTCACCCGGAAGGTCGTTACAGCGTCAATCGAAGAATTAGACCGTAATCCACGCTCGCGCAGCGCCAGGTTGCGGGCATGGGAGAAGAAATGATGCGTCCAATAGAAGTCCGCTTTGAGAAGAACATCAACAACCTCACTCTCGTGCGCGAGGCCGATACCCGGCGTCAGTCCGAGTATCTTGCCGTGGCGATGCTCGGGGCGATGTTCGTACTTGGGCTTTTGATCTACGGAGCACAGCTATATCAATATCAGCAGTATGGATACCAGATCGAAGACGCGCAGAAGCGGAAGGATCAGTTGGAGAAGCAGCAGGGCCATCTCCTTCTTGTCCGCGAGAAGCTTCAGGACCCGGCCCGTATTGAACTGATCGCAACGAGGATGGGTATGGTGCGATCGGCTCCCGGGCAGATGCTGACAATCAATCTGGAATCCTTGAACGCTTCAAATCCGCAGCTTTCCGCGAAAAAGTGAGACATGAAGAAAGATCCGGTTCTCTTGAGGCGGGTATACGTTCTGATTGCCGTTATGGGGTTATGGGGAACGGTTATTGGTGCCCGCCTCTATTTTCTTCAGGTTGTTCAGTCCGCTTCTTACCGTGAAAGGGCCGATGACCAGCAGCAGAGAACGATCAGGATCATACCGCCTCGGGGAAGCATCCTGGATAGCAACGGTAACGCGCTCGCGATCAGCGTTCCGGTCAAAACCATATTCGCAAGGCCAAAGGAGATTGCCGATGTTGTTGCTGCTGCGAAAGCCCTCTCGGCGATTACCGGCCAATCGCTTTCCGATATCACAGACAAGCTGAGAACGCAGGCCAGGGACGTCCTGATCAAGAGCGAGGCTACCGATGCTGAAGTTTCGGCCATTGAGAAATCCACGTTGGCTGGACTCGGTGTGCGTGAAGAATCCCATCGGCGCTATCCGAATAACGATCTGGCCGCACAGGTACTGGGGTATGTCAGCCGTGATGAAAAAGGGTTGGGAGGTCTGGAATACCGGTACGAGGATACCCTCGCGGGTTCATACGGGAAAGTTGTCTATCTCAAGGATGGACGACACCGAAGTTACAACCAGTCGGAGCAGCCTGCACAAGCGGGGTCCAATCTCGTTACAACCCTCGATAAGAATGTTCAGTTTGCTGTGAAACAGGCTGTCCGCGACGCGGTTGCCCGGACGCATGCTTCCGCCATCTATGTCGGGGTCATGGATCCTCGCAACGGCGCGATCCTCGCCATGGAGAACTATCCGTCCTTCGATCCCAACAACTGGCAAGACTACAATCCGCAATATCGAAAAAACGGAGCAATCGAGAGCACCTACGAGCCTGGCTCGACGTTCAAGATTCTGACCGTCGGCGCCGCTCTCGAAGAAGGCCTGACGACTCCTGATGAGCGCATTGATTGTCTGCTGGGTTCCATCGTTGTCGCCGGACAGCGCATCCACGACCACAAGCCGTTTGGAGTGCTGACAGTCAGCGAGATCATGGAAAAGTCGTCCGATGTTGGCGCGATCACGCTGGGTCTTCGCCTCAAGGAAGAACGAATGGCCCGATACATAAAAAAATACGGATTTGGCAGGAAGACCGGTATTGACCTGCCCGGTGAAGAGGGGGGCCAGGCCAAATCGGTTTCCAAATGGACCAGGAGTTCGATCGGTTACATGTCAATGGGGCAGGAAATCGCCACAACGCCTTTGCAGATTCTGAGCCTTGTTTCGATGGTGGCTAATGGTGGGACGCTCTATCGGCCCTTCGTTGTAAAAGAGATTCAGGATTCGCAGCACGAAGTCATCTCGCGGACGGAGCCGGTCGGAGTGCGCGTCATGTCTCCGAAGATCGCACAGGAAATGCAGGAAATCCTGGAGAAGGTGGTGGCTGAAGGAACGGCGACTTCCGCGAAATTGGACGGATACCGCGCCGCGGGAAAGACCGGCACGGCACAGAAAAGTGACGGCGCCGGCTACTCCGCAACGAAAATGGTCGCGTCGTTTGCAGGTTACGCGCCGGCTTCGAACCCCGTCATTTCGATAGTTGTCGTAGTCGACGAGCCGGAAGGAGCGCATCACGGCGGTGAAGTCGCGGCTCCGATTTTCAAACAGATCGCCGACCAGATTCTCCACAACAAGGGAATTCTTTCCGACATTGAAGGCTACACAAACCCGCGCTACGTCCCACCTCCGCCTGCCAGGCACCAGAGCAATCCGGCGTCCGAGGCAAAGCCGTTGGAGCTGCAGGGACTCGATATCATCAATGTGACGGCAAAGACGTATCAGTCTGGAGATATTCCTGTCCCCGACCTCCGCGGTAAAACCGACCGTCAGGCCTTCGATGAGAGCCGGCTGCTGGGGCTGACGACAAAATTCGAAGGAATTGGCCGAATCCGTCTACAGTATCCGGCCCCGGGAACCCTTGTGAGCCGTGGCACCGTTGTAAACGTCTGGCTTTCGGCCAGGTAGATACGGGATCGATATGATGCGGCTGCGCGATGTCATCGCCGGTTGCCGAGTGGTTCAATCCGCCGGCGATCTCGAGTGCGATGTCCTGGGAATCGCCTGCGACTCGCGTGCGGTGTCGCCGGGTTTTGTATTCGCCGCCATTCGCGGATTTCGCACCGATGGCAATCGATTTGCTCTTCAGGCCATCGCCAGCGGGGCATCGGCCGTTGTTTCCGTTTCGCCACCGCCGGCAGACGTGACGGCAAATGTTGCGGTCGGTGCGACGGTGGCGTGGATCCAGGTTGAGGACGATCGTGAAGCGCTCGCCATACTGGCGTCCAATTTTTATGATCAGCCGACGGCGAAGCTTCATGCGATCGGAATAACCGGCACGAACGGAAAGACGACAACGACGTACCTTGTCGAATCGATTTTGAAGGTGGCGGGACACCCGGCCTCTGTATTCGGCACGGTGGAATATCGAGGCCCGGGATTTGAATTTGTGGCCGAGCGAACGACTCCGGAAGCTCCCGAGCTGGAATCGCTTTTCAGGAAAGTTGTGGATGGAGGCTGGAAATATGCGGTCATGGAAGTGTCTTCCCACGCCATCGATCTCAAGAGGGTCGAAGGGTTGCATTTCGATGTCGCCGTTTTTACAAATCTCAGCAGGGATCACCTCGACTACCACAAGGATATGCGCTCGTATTTTCTCGCAAAGAAACGGCTATTCACGGGGTTGGATGGAAAGGTTCCGCGCGTCATGGTGCTGAATAAGGATGACTCCCAATTTGCGGAACTCATGGCGATAGCGCCGTCTCATGTCATTTCGTACGGCATCGAAGCGGACAGCGATGTTCGCCCCTCGTCCTTCAAGTTAGGATGGACAGGAATCGACGCCAGGTTTCAGACTCCGGCCGGAGAGTTCGACGTCCATTCTTCCCTGATGGGAAAGCCCAACCTGTACAACATCTCTGCTGCAATCGGGGTCGCATTGGGACTTGGACTCTCCGTGGACTCCGTCCGAGCCGGTATCGACCAGTTACCGGTAGTGCCGGGCCGATTCGAAAAAATACCGACAACCCAGGCGTTTCGAGTGGTGGTGGACTACGCCCATACCGACGACGCGCTTGAAAAAGTGCTGGAGACCGCACGCGAAATCACCGCCGGACGCGTGATTGTGGTGTTTGGATGCGCCGGCGAACGGGACCGGACGAAACGTCCTCTGATGGGAAATGCCGCGGCACGTCTGAGCGATCTCGCGGTTCTGACGTCCGATAATCCTCGCGGGGAGGATCCGATGTCGATCATCCGCGAAGTCGAAGAGGGCATCAAGTCGGTCCCCGGCGCGAATTACCGTTCTATTGCCGATCGGCGGGAAGCCATACGTTTTGCACTGTCTTCGGCCTCTAGCGATGACACCGTCATTCTGGCGGGAAAAGGCCACGAAACTTATCAGGTGATTGGGAATCAAACCTTCGATTTTGACGACCGGGTTGTCGTTCGGGAGCTGTTGGATGAACTTGCCGCTGGACGAAATCACTAAAGCCGTCGACGGCACCCTGCTGGGCCAGGGCAACGTGGTTGCGCGTGGTTACTCCATCGACACCAGAACCCTGAATGCGGGAGACCTCTTTTTCGCCATTAAGGGGCCGAACTTTGATGGCCATGACTTCGTACAACAGGCACTCGAGAAGAAAGCCTCCGGAGTGGTTGTCGACGCCGCCTTTGGTGGCAATCTCGAACCGAACGGAACGAACGGCGTGATCAAAGTGGGGTCTCCGTTGACGGCCCTGCAGGCTCTCGGCCAGCACGTACGCCGTCTTTGGGGCAAACCGATTATCGGAGTCACCGGCAGCGCCGGCAAGACTACAACGAAGGCCATGATCGGTACTGTTCTCAGCAGAAAATTCAACGTACTGAGAACCGTCGGAAGTCTCAACAATGAGTTTGGTGTCCCATTGACGCTTTTACGCCTGGAGCCCGAGCACGACATCGCAGTACTGGAAATGGGAATGTCGGCGAAGGGAGAGATCCGGCGCCTCGCGGAAATTGCCGAACCAAATGAAGGATTGATCACCAATGTAAATCCGGTGCATCTGGAATTCTTCAAATCCGTCGATGAGATTGCTGAAGCCAAGGCCGAACTTCTCGAAGGACTCTTCGAACCGCGCACGGGATTTCTTAACAACGATGATTCCCGCGTACGTGCCATGGCGCGGAAGTTTGACGGCCGGATCGTCTCATTTGGAGTAAAGACCGCCGCCGCCTACAAGGTGGAGAACATACAGGATCTCGGAATCGAGGGCAGCACCTTCACGGTTCATCACGGGCGCCGCGACATCAAGTTCGCCTTGCCCATGTTTGGTACACACAATATTTCCAACGCACTTGCGGCGATCACCGTTGGTGCATCCCACGAAGTTCCGTGGAATGAAATTCAGGCTGCGACTGCCAGCTTGAAACCGGAGAAAATGCGCGGCCAGGTGACTCGTTTCCGTGAAGGACTATCGGCAATTGACGATTCGTACAATTCCAATCCCAAAGCCCTGACCGAAATGATCCGCTTCGTCGGAAAGCTTCAGGGATTCTCTCGAAAGATCATCGTGGCCGGCGAGATGCTGGAACTGGGGACCGAATCGGCCGAACTGCACCGGGCCTGTGGCAGGGAGGCGTCAGAGGCAGGCGCGGATTTTGTCATCGGCGTCCAGGGAATGGCGAAAGAGATTATTGCCGGCGCCCGTACTGCTGGAGCTCCGGAAGAGAAGTTGAAATTCATGGCGGACGCCGCTGAGGCCGGTGAATTCCTTGCGCGCGCCGCACGGCCCGGAGACGTGATTCTCATTAAAGGATCGCGCGGCGTGAAGCTGGAAAAGGCGATGAATGCCCTGCGCGCCAGATTCACGAGCCTGGAGTCCTGATGCTGTATCACCTTCTATTCGAATTCCTTTATCAACGGTTCGGCAAGACCATACCGGAACTCCGAATCTTTAACGTATTTGGCTACATCACATTCCGAACGGCGATGGCCAGCCTCACTGCACTGATGTTCAGCCTGCTATTGGGCCCCTGGCTGATTGGCCGGCTTCACAAATTTCAAATCGGCCAGCACATCCGCGAAGAAGGCCCCAAGTCCCATCAAAAGAAGGCAGGCACGCCCACAATGGGAGGCGTTCTCATTGTTGTTTCAATTCTGTTGCCAACACTGCTCTGGACGGACCTGCGCAATCGCTACATGTGGCTGGCGGTGATATCGACACTCGCGTACGGCGCCATCGGTTTCAGCGACGATTATCTGAAGATCCGGCACCGACGGAACCTCGGGCTTACCGGCCGAAATAAGATGGGCTTGCAGATCGTCGTCAGCCTCGCGATCGGGTCGTTTCTGCTGTATTTGATGAGACACAATCTCTATTCGACAAAACTGACGGTGCCGTTCGTGAAATCGTTTGCGCCGGATCTGATCATCGACAGATTGATGTCAACGCCATTTTTCCTCCTGGCGTTCCTGCCGTTTCTTGTTTTCGTGACGCTTGTCATCGTTGGATCTTCCAACGCCGTCAATCTCACCGATGGCCTGGATGGACTCGCCATCGGATGTACGTTGATCGCTTCTGCCGCCCTGAC
>Ga0070667_100000875_pt1 | contig 27853 bp, 23 predicted proteins | sample KBSS33metaG_FD_64659 | JGI IMG/M metagenome (GOLD analysis project Ga0070667, IMG submission 64659) | Switchgrass rhizosphere microbial communities from Kellogg Biological Station, Michigan, USA - KBS S3-3 metaG | ecosystem: Host-associated > Plants > Roots > Rhizosphere > Soil ...
TGGCCTACCCCGACGAGGCCGCGCAGACCCGCGATGGAACTGGTCAGCGCCATGGAGCCGCCGCCCCGCGCGATCAGATACTCCGCGCTAACCCGGCACGTGTGCCACACTCCGGTCAGATTGACGTCGAGCATTGTGCGCCAGGCATTCTCGCTGAGGTCGACGGTCATCGCGCGGGACGTGATTCCGGCAGTCGCGCAGACGACGTCGAGGCCGCCGAACGCGTCGACACCCCGATCGGTCGCGGCCTGCAGCCCCTCGAGGTCGCGGACGTCGACTATCTCGGTGTAAATCCGGCGGCCGGCCTGCCTGACCAGTCTGCCGGTCTCCTCGAGATCTGCTGGCGTACTGGACGGGACCGAGACGGTCTCGACCGGCCCGCACAGGTCCAGCCCGATGATGTCGGCGCCTTCCTGGGCGAACCGGACCGCCTGAGCGCGGCCAATCCCGCGGGCTGCGCCGGTGATCAGGGCGACCTTGCCGGCCAGCCGCAGCGCACTCATGTGGTTCTCCCGGTCAATCCCGCATCGACGACAAGTTGGCTGCAGGTGATGTAGCGAGCCTCGTCGGAGGCCAAAAAGACCACAGCGTTGGCGACATCGGCCGATTCGACCCAGGGCACCGGGAGCAGATTGCGACTGCGCAGCACTTCGGCAGCGTCCTCTTCGGTCGGGTCGTCCAGGTCGGGGCGCAGTCGGCGGTAGGTCGCGGTGTTGCGGACCGTAGCCGTACCAACCGCACCGGGGTGAACAGTGTTGACCCGGATGCTCCGCGAACCCAGCTCGTTGGCCAAGGTGCGGGCCAGCCCGACGAGGGCATGTTTGCTCGCGGTGTAGTGAGCACTGTGGGGTGTACCCCGTAAACCGTTGGTAGAGCTGATGATCACCACCGATCCGCCGTCGGGGCCGATATGCCTGGCGCCGGCTTTGACGGTATTCCAGACACCGGTCAGATTGACGTCGAGGGTGCGCTGCCAATCATGTGCACTGATGCTCCACGCGGGGCCACCCGGGGCATGCATGCCGGCGTTCGCGACGATGGTGTCCAGCCGTCCGAGTTCGGCTACCCCGGCGTCGATCGCAGCCGCCATCTCGCCGAGGTTCGTGACGTCGGCGAGCCCCTCCACACACCGCCGGCCCAACGCCCGCGCCTGATAGGCCGTTTCACGTAGCTCGTCAGCGGCGGCCGCGTGGTCGAGGGCGATCACGTCGGCGCCTGCCGCGGCGAAATGAAGGCAGTGGACTCGCCCGGTCCCGCTGCCGGCTCCCGTGACGAGCACGACGGTGTCCCTGAGCCCCGGCACTACCGCCCACCACTCTCGACGTCGTTTGGATCAATCATCGATGCCCTGCTCACACGAGCAACGGTAGGTAGCGGCTCCAATCTGAATCTGCGCGGATTCCCGGTGATCGGAAACCCCCGCAGGAATCCCGCTCATCGGAGAGACGGGTTGGGTCCGCGGGTTCAGCGTCCCAGACTTTCAGCACATGAACGATGTCGAAGTCGACACCGAAATCGTTGGCGCAGGCCGCGGTGTACCGCTAGCGGTGTCCGATGTGATCGAGGAGGGCCCTGACGCCCGGTCGCTGGTGTTCAGCGTCCCCGAACAGCTGCGCGACCGCTTCACCTACCGCCCAGGGCAGTTCCTGACCCTGCGCGTCCCGAGCGATCAGACTGGCTCGGTGGCCCGTTGCTACTCACTGGCGAGTTCACCGCACACCGACGCCGCGCCGAAGGTCACGATCAAGCGGACTGCGGGTGGATACGGGTCGAATTGGCTGTGCGACAACGTTTCTGCTGGCGACACCATCGAAGTACTACCGCCGGCGGGCGCGTTCACCCCAGCCTCGCTCGATACCGACTTCCTGCTGTGGGCCGCGGGAAGCGGTATCACTCCGGTCATGTCGATCCTCAAATCCGCGATGGCGTCAGGCTCCGGAAGAGCGGTTTTGTGTTACGCCAACCGTGACGAGCGTTCGGTGATTTTCGCTGCCGAGCTACGCGAACTGGCTGCACGTTACGCCGGTCGGCTGACGGTCTTGCACTGGCTGGAGTCGGTACAGGGATTGCCGACCCGCGCTCAGATGGCCGGTTTTGTGCAAACCGTCTTTTCTGGGTCGACCACCTTCGAATCGTTCATCTGCGGTCCCGCCCCGTTCATGTCGGTCATCAAGGAAGCCCTCACCGAAGCCGGACTACCACGCGAGCGCATCCATCTCGAGGTGTTCCAATCCTTGGCGGGCGACCCGTTCGCAAATGAGATCGTTTCCGCCGCAGATGATTCGGATGGACAGGACGCTGCTACGGTGCGGGTCGACCTCGATGGCGAGAGCCACCAGTTGCGATGGCCGCGGCGCGCAACACTGGTCGACACGATGCTGGCGGCCGATCTCGACGTGCCGTACTCGTGCCGGGAAGGCCAGTGCGGGTCATGCGCGGCCACCGTACTCCGCGGCCAAGTCGACATGGCCACCTCCGACGTGCTGCAACCAGAGGACGTCGCCGACGGCCTGATCTTGGCTTGCCAGGCCACCCCCGTCTCAGACGACCTGCACATCAATTTCTGAAGAACATCGTTACACGACAACATTTTCCGCTCACCGGGAACGGTTCTCAGCGGCGGGAAGCCCACTGGTGGACCATCAGGGACAGCCATTGACCGATAGGACGAGAAAATGACCGACCGGGTAATCGACCGGGTCCGCGAGATCGCCGACCAACTGCGCGCCCAGGGCCCCGAGGCCGAAAAGGCAGGCCAGCTCACCGACGAAACGGTCAAGTTGATGAGGTCGGCCGGCAATATTCGGCTGTTGCAACCGAAGGCCCACGGCGGCCTGCAAGTCCACCCGCGTGAGTTCGCCGAAACCGTGATGGCCACCGCCGCACTCGACCCGGCCGCGGGTTGGATCAACGGCGTCGTCGGCGTCCACCCCTACCAGCTCGCGTACGCAGACCCACGGGTGGCGTCCGAGATCTGGGTCGACGATGTCGACACCTGGGTCGCCTCCCCCTATGCGCCACAAGGCGTGGCCAAGCCGGTCGATGGCGGCTACATCTTCAACGGCCGTTGGCAGTTCAGTTCGGGCACCGACCATTGTGACTGGATCTTCCTGGGCGCGATGATCGGTGACGCCGAGGGCAAGCCCCTCATGCCGCCGCAGATGCTGCACATGATCCTGCCGCGCAGCGACTACGAGATCGTCGAGGACTCGTGGAACGTCGTGGGGCTACGTGGTACCGGCTCCAAGGATGTCATCGTCAAAGATGCATTCGTGCCGTCGTACCGCACGATGGACGCGATGAAGGTCATGGACGGCACGGCCCAGCGCGAAGCCGGGATGACCGAAACGCTGTACTTGATGCCGTGGTCGACGATGTTCCCTCTCGGCATCAGCTCGGCGACCATCGGCATCGCCGAGGGCGCGCTGGCCGCCGCACTCGACTATCAACGCGAGCGGGTGAACTCCAGCGGTACGGCGATCAAGGACGACCCCTACGTCATGTACGCCATCGGTGAGGCCGCCGCGGACATCAACGCCGCCCGGCAAGAGCTGTTGGCCAACGCCGACCGGATTTTCGACATGGTCGACGCGGGCAGGGAGGTGTCCTTCGAGGACCGAGCGGCAGGTCGGCGCACTCAGGTGCGGGCGGTGTGGCGCGCGGTGTCGGCGGTCGATGAGCTGTTCGCCCGCTGCGGCGGCAATGCCGCGCGAATGGACAAACCGCTGCAACGCTTTTGGCGTGATGTGCACGTCGGCCAGGCGCACGCCATTCATGTGCCCGGCACGGTCTACCACGCTTCGGCCCTGAGTTCGCTGGGCGTGGACCCGCAGGGTCCGCTGCGGGCGATGATCTGAGAGGAGAACACCCGTGGGATTGATCAAGAGCCTCGGCTACGTCACCGTCGCCGCCTCCGACATCGAACGCTGGGCGCACTTCGCCTTCAACGTCCTCGGCTTCGCGACCGGTTCCGGACCCGATGAATCCGCGCTGTACCTGCGGATGGACGAGCGTGCTGCCCGCATCATCGTGGTGCCCGGCGAGTCCGACAAGATCATGACGGTCGGCTGGGAGGTGCGCGATCACGCTGATCTCGAGCGGGTCAAGAGTGCGCTCGAGGCCGCCGGCGTGCCGTTCAAGCAACTCTCGCTTGAAGAAGCCGACAATCGCCGGGTCGAAGAGGTCATCGCTTTCACGGACCCCGCCGGCACCGCACTCGAGGTGTTTCACGGCCCGGTCCTCGACCACTCCCCCGTGGTCACCCCGCACGGAGCGAAGTTCGTCACCGGTGACCAGGGCCTGGGACACGTGGTGCTCCCCGCGCTCGATGTCAACGGCTTGTTCGAGTTCTACACCGAGGTACTCGGTTTCAAGTCCCGCGGTGCATTCCGCGTGCCAGTTCCACCGGAATTCGGACCGGTCCGGGTGCGGTTCATGGGCGTGAACCAGCGTCATCACAGTCTGGCGATCTGCCCCGCGCAGAATCTGCGCGATCCCGGCCTCATTCACCTCATGGTCGAGGTCGACACCCTCGACGCGGTGGGACAGGCCCTCGACCGGGTCAATGCCGAAGGCTTCCAGCTCTCGTCCACCCTGGGCCGCCACACCAATGACAAGATGGTCTCCTTCTATGTGCGCGCTCCCGGCGACTGGGACATCGAGTTCGGCACCGAGGGCATGAGGGTCGACGAAACCTATTACACAGCAGAGGAAATCACTGCCGACAGCTACTGGGGCCACCAGTGGGTGTCGGACCTCCCGGCGGCGATGCGCCCATGAAGGTCACCGACGATATCCGGCCGATCCCGGCCGGCTCGATCACCGAGTGGGCCGACGAGGCGGACGTCGTGATCGCCGGTTATGGCGTGGCCGGCGCGGCAGCCGCGGTCGAGGCGGCCCGCGCCGGAGCTGACGTACTGGTACTGGAACGCACCGGGTCGTGGGGCGGGGCCGCCTCGATGGCGGGCGGTTTCATCTACCTAGGCGGTGGCACCGAAATTCAAAAGGCTTGTGGCTTCGAAGATTCGGTCGACAACATGGCTGCGTTTCTGAATGCGGCCATGGGTCCTGGCGCCGATGCCACGCGCATCGCCGATTACTGCGATGGCAGCGTCGCGCACTTCGACTGGCTCGTGGGCTGCGGGGTTCCGTTCAAAGCAGAGTTCTTCGGCGAGCCCGGTTGGGAGCCGATGGGCGACCAGGGACTCATGTACAGCGGCGGAGAGAACTCCTATCCGTTCAATACGGTCGCCACCCCCGCACCGCGCGGGCACCTGCCGCAGATGCAGAACAAGAAGCAGGGCGAGTCCAGCGCCGGTTACATGCTGATGAAGGGGCTCGTCGACACGGCGACCGCGGCCGGGACCCGCGCCCTGTACGACGTGCGCGTGCAGTCACTGATCATCGAGTCCGACGGCCGCGTGGTCGGCATCCGGACCCGGCGCTTTGGCACCACGATGGATATCCGGGCGCGCCGTGGAGTGGTCCTGGCGACCGGCAGTTTCGCCTACAACGACGCCATGGTCGCCCAGTACGCACCGCGCATCGCCGGACGCCCGGCCGCCTCGATCGAACAGCACGACGGGCAGGCCATCCGGATGGCGCAGGCACTCGGCGCCGACCTGGCACACATGGACGCCACCGAGGTCGCGCTCTTCATCGAACCCCAGCAGTTGGTGCGCGGAATCCTGGTGAACGAACGCGGTCAACGCTATGTCGCCGAGGACACCTACCCCGGCCGAGCCGGCCAGCTGACGCTGTATCACCAGAACAACACCGCGTATCTGATCCTCGACGGCGACGCCCAGGAGGAGGCGATGGCCTCGCCGTCACCACAGCTGATGATGCGGCCGCCGACCTGGGTAGCCGACACCGTCGCCGATCTGGAGGCGCAGATCGGACTGCCGTCGAACTCGTTGCAAGCCACCGTCGATGCCTACAACGAGGGGGCGGCTCGCGGCGAGGACCCCGTGCTGCACAAGAAGGCGCAGTGGCTCAAGCCGATCAAGTCCCCGGTGGGCGCGATCGATCTCCGCGAGAGCACCGGCGGATTCACGCTCGGTGGACTGCACACCACGCTCGACGCCGAGGTGCTCCACGTCAGCGGTGACCCTATTCCGGGCCTTTTCGCGGCCGGACGCTGCACCGCCGGCCTCGCCGCGTGGGGCTACGCCAGCGGCGTGTCACTGGGCGACGGCAGCTTCTACGGCCGCCGCGCCGGCCGCGCCGCAGCCCGCGCGTAACGGCTCCCGAACTACATCTGTACGAGGTCGAACGGATAGGTCAACGTCCCGGCAGGCGATCCATCACAGCCGGTGGCGAACGATGACGATAGCGTCCCGGACATTGTGCTCGCATCCCACGAGTAGGTATCCCGGGTCGGTATCACTGGGCCGTAATAGATATCCCCGCAACGTAATCCATCCGGCACATCAACGGTCAACGTCAACCGTCCGTCGTGCAGTTGCGCGTCGCCCTGGTACGGAAATGCCTTCGCCACCGGTTGTGGAATCGCCTGGACACGAACGCAGTCGCCCTGACAACTCGACAGCGCCCATAGCCAGGTGTGAAAGTCGTGCCGGCCAGAGATTCTCAGTTCGAAGTTCCCGTGGCGGATATCCGCGTGCGCCAATGGCATCGACATCCACGTAGCGGCGACCAACGCCATGGCCGAAACGATTGATTTCATACCTGCCCTCGCCGACGTGCCAGCCGGATCAGACGCCACCGGCAACGCCGGCCGCAATGACTGCGATCCGTTACTAGCAAGAAGTTACGGCGAACGGAGCCAGACGGGTGCCGAATATCCGCTGAGCGGACATCCCCGCGCTCGTACCTCGGCAGAGCGTCAGCTGAGGATGCCGCAGCTGCACGAGGGCCGGCTGCACACCACGCCGACCCATCCCGAAGCTACTGCGGACAGCAAGCAGGGTGTGACACCGCACACATCGTATGGTAACAATAGTAATAGTCCTTTTTTGACTATCGAACCCTGGGAGCAATTCATGACAACGACAGTCGTGAGCCGCGGCGAAACGCCGATCGCAGCCATTGATCGGATGTCCCTGGTACTGGACGCCTTCGACGGCAAGACGCCGCTGACGATGGTGCAGATCGTGCATCGCACCGGTCTGCCGCGGTCATCGGTACACCGCATGCTGGAGCGACTCGTTCACCTGCGCTGGCTGCGACGCGAAGGCTTCGACTACGAACTGGGAACCCGCTTGGTCGAGTTGGGATCGCTCGCCCTGCATCAGGGACGCATCCACCAAGCCGCGCTCCCTCTCCTGCGCAGTCTGCAGCGGGCCACCGGATTGGTGGTACATCTGGCTGTCATCGACGGCTCTGATGTCATCTGCCTCGAGCGAATCGGCGATCAGCTGTCCGATCTCGTCCATACCTCGGTCGGCAATCGCGTACCTGCACACTGTACTGCGGTCGGAAAGGCCATTCTCGCCGAAAGTGACTGTACCGACGTCGATTTCACCGCACAACAAACTCGCTTCTCGATTACCGGCGCCCAACAATTGACGACCGAACTGACCAAGACCCGCGAACGTGGCGTGGCATTTGACCGCGAGGAATCCCTGCTCGGAATCGGCTGCGTCGCCGCTGCTATCGGATTGCCAGGTCAACCGATAGCGGCAGTGTCGGTATGTGGCCCGATCGACCGGATCACCTTGGACCAGCGACTGGCCGCGCCGGTCAGGATCACCGCAACGCGGATCTGGCGCAATATCCAGTTCGGACCGCACCACCGGACTTCCCAACCACTGCAGGCGATTCCGCATCCGAGCCTGCGTCGCGTCGCGCCGTCGAGACCGATGTCGGCGCCTCACGCATAAATTCTGAGGATATTCGCCAACTGTCGTTGTATCGCGACGATGCGATCACAGGTCGGGGTGCGCCAACCATGGCGCACCCCGACCCCTTGTCGCTTACATCTGAGTCGCGGGCGTCGGTGTTGGACCCGTGATGGTCTCGGTGTTGCCGTTCAGGGTGGAAGTGATGGTGCCGTTCAGCGACATGATGAACTGACCAGAGTCGGTGATGTTGGCCGTGAGGTCGCCGATCTGATTGCCCGCCGGGTTGGTGACGATGACATCGGCGGTGTAGACGATATCGGTGTACGACGGGTTGGTCACGGTTTGCTCTGTGCCGTTGAGGATTTGGCCGTTGACGTACTGGTAGTCGTGATATGTCACCGTGCTGATGGTGTTGTTCGGATCGGATGGATCGACGGTCGACGTGACCACGGCGGTGCCGCCGTAGGTGCCGGCGAAACTGCCGGTGCCTGGCAGAGCGGGCGGCTTTGGCACAACGGTGTTGAGCGCCGGCGCCCACACCGGGTCGGGCGTGGCCGTGTTGGTCGGGACCGGGGTGCCGCCGTTGACGTTTGTCAGGTGCACCACCACCAATCGGGTGTCATTGACGTTGGTGAGGTTTGACTCCCAGAAGACGACTTCGTTGCCGGCAGAGTTCCAAGATCCCCTGGGGTTGGAGGTGTAGCCGGTGCTGAGGTCGAACATCGGGATGCCATTCTGCCCAGCCGCCTCGCCCTGTACTGAGTTGAGCCACTCCTGGTTCGTTGTGTCTGCACCGGCGCTGTAGTGCTGGTACCACACCGCGCCCTGGATATAGGCGGGGATGAAGCTCGGTCGCACTATCTGAGTCATCGCGGTCAGATAGTTCTCGGTGCGGGAACTGCCCACTGTCAACCACTGCCCGTTGGGTGACATGGCAACGTCCTCGGTGTAATCCAGGCTGTCGGTCAACTGGGTGACCTGCCCCGTGGCCAGGTTCACCTCATAGTTGTTCGTCTGACCCGCTCCGCTCGCACCGGTGTAGTTGGCGACAATCACCGACTTGCCGTCCGGCGTGAAGCCGTGCACTTCGCCGCCCGAGTACACCACGCGGGCATCAACGATTTGATATTCCGGGTTGCCACTGGCATCGGTGGTGCGCACCAGTGTGCCGACGGTTTGCTCCGGTAACACAGTTCCCGTGGTGGGGTCGAGGAGTATCGGGTTGTAGCTGATGTGGACCCCGTCGGGCGCGATGGTGTACACGCGACCGTCCTGGATGATCGGTACGCCGGCGGTAGCGGGGATGATGGGGAGCAGCTGGGCAGAAGTTGTCGAAGTCGCCGGCTCGTATATCGCACCGGCCGTGCCCGAACTGTTCACACTTCCGATGAGAAGTCGGCCGGATCCGTCCTGGAATGCGGATACCCCACTCAGTGGGCCGGTGATCGACGGATTGAGTCCGCACGTGACGCATTGCAGCCCCGTGCCGTCCTGGTTCATCTGGTAGATCTCGCCGCGTGCACCAGCCACGGCGACACCGCCCACAGCCGGGGTGGCACCGAATAGCAGTTGTCCGCCGGCAGTGAATGAGGGCAACATCGGGTGGATAACGGTGTCGGGTAGGGATACAACAGTGCGCGTGATGCTGGGCGCGATGCTCTGCTCCGACAAGCCGATGGTTTTGGTGGGAACACCGTGGTCGGGCGAGAACAGCAGTGCCATGAGGTGCAGTTGGTTGTCGGTGACCGACACGCTGAAGGTGTCAGTTCCGCCGGATTGGGCAAACCCGGCCGTCGGCGTGTAGGTGAAGTTTCCGGTTTTCTGATCAATGGTGACAGTTCCGTTGGCCGGCGCCTTGGTGACCGTGTAGGTCAAGGTGTCGCCTTCGGGATCGGAGGCTCCGACATTGCCGGTGATCACGCCCGTGGTCATGTTCTGTGACGTCAACTGCGAGTTGTAGTTGATCGTTGGCGGCTGATCGAAGAACGTGCGCCGTACCCAGCCCAGCACCGCCCACAAGAATGGAGTGGCCCCCGAAGGCGCTGCCGGCGCCGCGGCGTTGAACAACGGACTGAGCACCGATTTGACGATGTTGGTCAAGACTCCTACCGGTCCTGAAGTGGGCGCGGCCGCCACCGTCGTGGTCACGATCGCTGTCGCAGCCGCCGCTGTTGCAGCAGAGGCGGAGGGCACCACCGAAGATGCGACAGAGCTCTTGATCGGCCCGACCGTTACCGCTGTGGGTGGCGCGGCCACAGCGGCTGTCGAGGACACGCGGGCCGTCGAGGCAGTGCTGTTCATTGCCGCAGTCGTCGCCTTCATCGCCGTCGCGGCAACGGCCTTGGCCGGCGACGACGGCAACGACGGCAACGACGGCAACGACACAGACGACTTGGAAGCCGACTTTGACTGCGCTGCAGTCGAAGTCGCACCGGCTGACGAGCTCGATGCGGTACCTGTGCTCGAAACGGCACCGGCTGACGAGCTCGGGGCTGTACCCGTGCTCGAACCGGCACCAGCTCCACCTGCCGACGACTCCTCGCTTGCGCCGCTCACGCCAGTGGCCGGCCGGCTCCCAGAATCCGAGCCTCCCTTGCTTGCACCCATTGGAGCCTGCGCGGTGGTGGTGTCATGGCCGGGTGGGGTTGTGCTTGAGGGCTTTTTCGCCGTCGACGGCTGGGGCTTGGTCGGGGTTTTCTGCTCCGTTTGGGCGTTCGATTTTGGTGACGAGGACGCGCCGCTGGACATCGATGAGCTCTTCGATGAATTACCTGCCGTGCCCGGATCAGCCTGGGCGTGCACCACGCCGAATCCGGTGGCCGCCGCGGTGAAAAGCCAGGCGCCGGCCGCGAGACCGCCGTATCGGCCAGCGCGCGTCAGCGTCGGTGGATTTGGCCCCGCCGCACGTCGAGCGGCGCGGGCCTGGTGCCGCGCCGCGCGACGTCGTTGGGCTCGCGAACCATAGGATTGCGCTTGATCTGAAAACTTGCTGTGATCCATCACATTCAACCCCTGTCGTTGTGCGTTAGATCACAATCAACCTTCGCGGTCGACGAACTCAACGACCGTGTTCGCTCAGCGGAACACGCTGCGCGAGACCATGTCTGGAACCGTCGGCGCGGATCAAGTGGTGGTTCGTCGTCGGTCGCCGGGAAGACGCTGAGCAATCCCGTAGCGTTGCCCGGGGTCCAGCACGCAGTGGGTCCGTCCGAACACGGTCACCATGCACTTGTTGTTGTGGGTGCACCGGCTGCGTGAAGCCGGCTCCGCCATCATGGTGTTCACCCGGTCCGGCTCGCGAAGCAGTGCCCGCCCCATGGCAAAGAAGTCGAAACCCTCCTGCATCCCGGTCTCGATGTGCTCACGGTTGGTAATGCCGCCCAACAGAACGAGTTTGGTGTTCTTCATCAGCGGGACGAATTGGCGGGCGGCGTCGAGCATGTACAAGTCCCGATATGGGTACATACCCATCGCGTGCTTGCCGAACAAGCGAATCGCAGGTCGTAGGGCCACCGGCATCACTTTCGCGAACTCCTTTGCCGGTACGTCGCCACGGAACAGATACATCGGCTTGTACACCGAGGAACCTTGGGTCAGTTCGAGGGCGTCGAGGGTGGCGTCGGTATCGAGGAGTTGCGCCGTACGCAGCGCTTCGTCGATCCAGATGCTGCCGGGCAGACCGTCATCCATGTCGAGCTTGGCGATCACCGCAACCTGACCGCCGACAACCGTCCGCACGTGTTCAGCGATCTCACGAACGAGGCGAGACCGATTATCGATCGATCCACCGTAGCCATCTGTGCGGCGGTTGATGAGCGGACTGAGAAATGAGCTGGGCAGGTACAGGTGTCCGAAGTGAAGCTCGACCGCGTCGAAACCGGCATCCACCGCAATACGGGCGGCTTCCCCGAATTGCCTGATGACTGCCTGGATTTCCTCGACGCTGATGGCGCGACAGTAGGCGAAGGACGTCGGATTGACGAACCTGCTCGGCGCCACCGCCGTGACACCGGTGAGCTTCTTCGGTGCCACCACTCCGGCGTGACCGAGCTGCGCCGAAATCGCCGCTCCACCACCATGCACGGCATCGGTCAGCCGCCGCAGGCCGGGTAATGCGGCTGCACTCATGACGATCTGCCCTGGCGCGCTGGCAGCTTCCGGAGCGACGCAACAGTAGGCCACGGTGGTCATCCCCACGCCGCCGTCGGCGAAGGCCCGGTGAAACGCGATCAGTTCCTCGGTGACCGCGCCGTCGGGCGAGCGTCCCTCGGATGTCGCCGCTTTGATGATCCGGTTCCGCAGTACCACCGGACCCAGCTGCGCAGGTTCAAAAGGATTGTCGCCCATGGGGTCACCATCGTCGTGCATGGTCGGTGAGCAAAGATCCGTTCCCGGTAACCGGGAACGGGCGGACCGCGCACTGCCGCCGGCCCATAGCCTCTACTCATGGACGAAGTGTTCGTCATCGACCGGGTGGTCACCGCCCCCGGGTGTGCCCAGAAGTTCATCGACGCCTATGTGGCCGGCTACGCCCCCGGCGCCATCGAACGGGGCATGACCATGTGGGACATCCTCGTCAGTCCACCGATCTGGTTCGACGACCAAACCAACGTCGTCACGATCACCTGGTCCCTACCCAGCCCACAGGCGTGGTGGCAGATGACGTGGCAGGGCCGCGGCGATCCGGCACTGGCTCAGTGGTGGGACAGCGTCGCGGGCCTCATAGTCGAGCGCAACCGTAGCGTCGCCGCATCGCCTGAAAACGTCGCCCCTGCTGGCGATGTGGTGGCGGTGGAATCGAAGGGATCCTCGGAGGGCACCACCGTCGGCGTGACGCGGTTGATCGATGTCGACGAATCCGACCGCGCAAGAATACTGGAGACCCTGCGCGAGGCCGCCCGCAACAGCGGCGCGCTGGCGTACGTGGTAGAACCGACACTTCCGGGGTCGCGCAATGGCGGAGACATCCTGGTCCATCTGCGCTTCTGGAACCAGACTGCCTGGGAACAAAGCACTTTTGACAGCGCCCTGACTGATCCATCGATTACCCACGTAAACGGCGCGACCTACCGCGGCACCCCGACACGCACTGGCCGCGGCAGTGTGTACCGAGCCCTACTGCTGCGGGTAGAACCCGGCGTCGATGCCACCACCATCGCCGACTTCGAACGCGAATTGGCTTCCATGCCAAGGTACGTGACCACCATCGCGGCGTGGCAGCTCAGTCGCGTCGACTCCGCCCTCGGCACCAGCCCGTGGACGCACGTGTTCGAGCAGGAATTCACCGACGTCGACGGGTTGATGGGCCCCTACCTGATGCACCCCATCCATTGGGCGGTCGTCGACCGCTGGTTCGATCCGGAAACCACCGACGTCATCATCCGAGATCGCTTGTGCCACAGTTTCTGTGAACTGACCACGCCGGTGCTCTGGTAATGGCAACCAGCTAGACGCCGGCGGGCAGGATGTTCGGATTCGCCGCTGCGGGCGGTTGCAGCGGCGGCAGTACCGTGCGGCCGTCGAGCGAGCGTACCGTCAGTTGTTGGGACCATGGATAGTGCAGGCTGAACGCCACCAGACCCGTCCGCTCTACGGCAGGAGCATGGCACATGGCCAGCACCGTCTCCGCCAGATATTCGACCGGCTCGGTGGGAAATGAATCAGGAATGAGTGAGGCCGCGCCCGGTGTCCGGACCGCTGTTGACGGACCAACACAGTTGACCGCGATGTTCGCATCCATCAACTCGGCGGCCACCCCCTGCGTGAAGCGGTGCAGCGCCGCTTTACACGACGCGTAGACGACGTCGCCGGCGGTCTTGTTGTAGTCCCGATACGGCCGTGTCGGTGCCACCCCGGTAACCGAGCCGATGTTGACGATCCAACCCGCACCCTGATTCTTCATGTGCGGCACAACGGCTTTCGTCAGTGCGAACGGAATGCGCAGGTAGTGGTCGATTGTCCGGTCGAAGGTTGTCATCGGCATCTCCTCGACCACGGCGTAGTCGGCGAAGCCGGCGTTGTTGACCACGATGTCGACGCGGCCCGTGCGTTGCAGAACCGCCTCGACAAGACTGTCACGAGCGTCGGGGTCCTCCAGATCCGCCGGTACCCCGAAAGCCGAACCACCGGCGTCTTCGATGAGTTGGACGGTTTCCTGAATGCTGCCCGGTATTACCGCGCTCACCCCGGCACGCACGGACGTCGAAGGAACGTTGCCGCGTGCAGTCACCGCGACGGTGGCACCTTCAGCCGCCAGTCGCTGGGCGATGGCACGTCCGATCCCCCGGCTACTGCCCGTCACGAGTGCGGTCTTGCCGGTCAAAAGCCCTGTCATTGCAGAATGAAGTCTTCCTCGATGGGGGCCCGGTGCTGACGCCACAAGTCGACCAGGCGATACGGTGTGGCCACGACAACGCGCCCCGAATCGGAGCGATAGTAGGTGTGGGCGTTGGGCGTATGGCACCACACGGTGCCGCGCATCGTCTCGTCGATGCCCTCCACGTAGGCCTCGTAAGCACCGCGCGTGACCTCCATGGTCTGCACTCCGCGTAGCGCCATAAGCTGTAGACACTCGATGACGTAGTGCGCCAACACCTCCATCGAGAAGTTGGCTCCCGCGCCGTGGCCGGGGCTGTAGTTGGGAGCGGACGTAATGAACAGGTTGGGGAAGCCCGGAACGGTGCCGCCGCGGTAGGCACGCGGACTGTCGCCCCATTCGTCGGACAGCGCCCGGGAGTCGCGACCGCGGATGTCGATCGTCGACAGGAAATCGAGGTGGTAGCCCGTGGCGTAGATGATGACGTCGAGGTCGATCTGTCGACCGTCGTGAGTGACTATGCCGTTGGCGTTCACGGCAGCTGGTTCGCTGGCTTCGACGTCGACGTGATCACGCGTCAACGCCGCGTAGTAGCCGCCGGGATCGCGGATGATCCGCTTGCCGTATGGGGCGAAGTCAGGAGTGACTTTACGCGCCAATTCCGTTCCGGCGCCGAACATCTGATCGATGTAGTCCGTGCACATCTGCAACAGCACGTCATTGGCAGGCGAGATCGACAGATGGTCCTTTGACCACTCCGGGTCCTGCAGGATGACCGGGTAGTTGTTGTCGGAGGTGGCCCAGTACGACTTGACCCGATTCCACATCGCGTAGAACGGCAGCACCCGCCCCAGGTAGCGACGATGTTCCGGCACGTCGTCGGAGAGCCGCTTGCGGGGAGCGACCCAATGTGGCTGCCGTTGGAACACGGTGAGGTGCTCGACCTGGTCGACGCAGGCATCGACGATCTGCACTGCCGTGCAACCGGCTCCGATGATCGCAACCTTCTTGCCCGTCAGGTCCAGCGCGGGGTCCCAGTGCGCCGAGTGAATGCTGATGCCGCCGAAGCTCTCCCGGCCCGAGAGGTCGGGCCAGCGGGGGCGATTCAGGTAGCCGGCCGCGGTCACGACGACGCTGGCATGGTCGACCGTCGTGGTTCCGTCGCCGCTGCGCGAATGGATCTGCCACTGTTGACGCTCTTCATCCCACCGCAACGCCTCGACCTCGGTGCCGAACCGGATGTGCCTACGCAGTTCGTGTTTGTCCGCGAGCGCTACGAGGTACGCCTGGTACTCGGCGCCCTGCGGGTAATAGCTGGACCACTCCGGGTTCACTTCACGCGACAACGAGTAGTAGGCGGAGGGGGTATCAACGCCGATGCCGGGGTACGTGGTCGTCAGCCAGGTGCCCCCTACCTCCGTGTTGCGGTCGAAAATCTGAAATTGGACGCCCTCCTCGGCGGCCGCCAGCGCCACCGCGATACCGGCCAGGCCCGCTCCGATGATGGCCATGGTGGTGGTCTGGGGAATGGGCTCGGTTCGCGGCAGGGTCGGCTGACACGGACGGAAACCGCCCTGCTCGATCAGCAGGTCGACGAATTCGTCCTCCACCTGACCGCCCACGGCCAGCGGCAGGACCCGGGTGAACAAGTCGCGATCTGCGCCGGCGGCATCCTCTGGCCGGAAGTCGGCAAGGGCTTCGATGATCTCGCCGACGAGCGCGTGCATTGTCTCGGGATCGGTTCGTCCCGCCCGCTCCGGCGGGTCCGGAATGTGATCGATCTTCGGTGCGTACCGATCGATGACCGATGCATCGCCGCTCATCTGTGCCAGCACCGCGACCAGAACACCCGGGTCTGCCTGCATCAGGTGTGCCCGCAGAGCATCGGGTTCAGGAGCGCTGGCTACTGGTGAGGACGATTCGGTCGCGGCGGTCATGCAACCGAGTATCGAAGGAATCGTCCTTACGCCGCCGCTGCTTTGACCTCTGAGCGGGATACGATCCTGCGACCAACCCGGTGCACTACATACGTTTCATCGCATGGATTCTGATGACCTGGACGCCGTCATCGCCCGGGCCCGCAGCCACAGCCTCGCCGACATCCCCCGGCGGTCGGCGCGCAAACAGCCGCACAAGACGGCGATCGTCGACGGCGCGGTGACGCTGAGTTTCGCCGAGTTCGACCACATGGTTGACCGCGCGGCAGCAGCGTTGTGCGACAACGGCCTTCGGCCTGGAGACCGGCTCGCGCTGTTGTCGCGGAACTGCTGGCAGTACGCGGTGTTGGCATTCGCCACCGCCCGCGCCGGCGTTGTTCTGGTCCCGATCAATTTCATGCTCACTGCCGAAGAGATCGCCTACATCCTGACGCACAGCAATGCTGCCGGGCTCGTCGTCGAAGCTGACCTCGTGCCGGTGGCGGAGGACGCGATGCGCCTGGGAACCGCGGTGAACTCCACCGCGGCACTGGTTCTTCCCGGGCAGGCATGTCCCGCTGATTGGCCAGATTTCGCTGATTGGCTGACCACGGGCAGCGCTGCCCCCGACCATCGCCTCGGTGACGACGAGATTGTCCGGGTGATGTACACGAGCGGCACCGAGTCGCGGCCAAAGGGGGCGATGCACAGCAGCCGGGGGCTGATGTGGCAGTACATCAGCACCATTGTCGCCGGCTCGATGTCCGGCGACGACGTCGTCATCCATTCCCTACCGCTATACCACTGCGCACAGCTGGACAACTTCTTGATCACCGCCATCTACCTCGGCGCCACAAGCATCATCCTGCCGCGCCCGGAACCCGAAATGGTGCTGCGCACCATCGAGCGCCACAACGCCACCAGCTACTTTGCGCCGCCTACTGTTTGGATCAGCCTGCTGCGCAGCCTCGTTTTCGACCAGGTGGATTTGTCCAGCCTGTGCAAGGGGTACTACGGCGCATCACCGATGCCGACCGAAATCCTGCACGAGTTGCGCCGCCGGCTACCGCGTCTGCGCCTGTGGAATTTCTACGGCCAAACCGAGATGGCACCCCTGGCGTCGGCACTCAGCCCCGAGGAACAGGACGGTCACGCAGGATCAGCGGGCCGACCGGTGGTCAATGTCGAAACGACCATTCTCGACGACACCAACACCCCCGTAGCGCCCGGAACTGTCGGCGAGATCGCCCACCGCAGTCCGCATTTGATGCTGGGATACCTCAACGACCCGGACAAGACCGCCGAAGCGTTTGCCGGCGGCTGGTTCCACTCCGGCGATCTCGGCTATTACGACAAGCACGGTCTCCTGCACGTCGTGGACCGCAAAAAGGACATGATCAAGACGGGCGGGGAGAACGTCGCCAGTCGCGAGGTCGAAGAGATCCTGTACCTGCACAGCGGCATCGAGGAAGCCGCCGTGTTCGGGCTGGCACACCCGTTGTGGGTCGAGGCTGTGGTTGCCGCCGTGGTCCCCCGCGTCGGTGTCACGCTGACCGAAGACGAAGTCCTCACGCACTGCCGCGATCATCTCGCCGGCTTCAAGACCCCCAAACGGGTGTTCTTCCTGGATTCCCTGCCGAAGAACCCCAGTGGCAAATTGCTCAAACGCCACCTGCGTGAGGAATTCAGCCCCGAATTCGCCCAAAACTGAAGGAACACAACATATGTACACAGGTCGCATCGCGCGATTCGACGAGCCCGGTAAGCCATTTCAGATCGAAACCGTCTCTCTGCCGGAGGTAGGTCCGGGCGAAGTCCTGGTGCGGGTGAGCCGCGCCAACATCTGCGGGTCGGACGTACATGCCTGGCACGGCACGTTTGCGACCCGAGGTCTCGGCGGACACCTGCCGACCGTTCTCGGCCACGAGATGGTCGGGGCTGTCGAAGCACTGGGTGACGGTGTCGCCACCGACTCCAACGGCAAGCCGTTGCAAACCGGCACTCGAGTGGTATTCCCCTACTTCTACAGCTGCCACAGCTGTCGCAATTGCCTGGCCGGGCGACGAAATGGCTGCCTCAAGCTGAAGATGGCCATGCTGGGCCGTGCCGACGAGCCACCATATTTCGTCGGCGGCTACGGCGATTACTACCTGCTGCCGGCGGGCGCCGTCGTCTACACCGTTCCGGACAGTGTCGGCGACGACATTGCGGCAGGCGCCAACTGCGCTCTGTCCCAGGTGATGTACGGGCTCGAACGCGTCGACCTTCAACTCGGTGAACACGTCGTGGTGCAAGGGGCCGGAGCTCTGGGCCTCTATGCGATCGCGGTCGCCAAAGCCCGCGGCGCCGCGAACGTGATCGCGATCGACGGGATAGCCGAACGGCTGGAGTTGGCCGCCGCCTTCGGCGCCGACACCGTGCTGGACCTCAATCAGGTCGCGACGCCCAAGGACCGAGCCAAAGCCGTTCGTGCCCTGACCGACGGCCACGGCGCCGACGTCGTCGTCGAAGTCGTCGGGCACCCCTCGGCAATCGAAGAGGGCCTGCAGATGCTGGGACAGTTTGGCCGCTACGTCGAGATCGGCAACATCAATGCCGGCCAAACGTTCGCCTTCGACCCATCGCGGTTCGTGTTCAGCAACAAGACCATGGTCGGCGTTTCGCTGTACGACCCCGCCGTGCTCTCACGCGCTCTGACCTTCCTGGACCGTCACCAACACGCGCTGCCCTTCGACCGGCTCGCGGCGACGACCTACCCGCTCGACGACATCAATGACGCCTTCGCCGCGGCGGACGGCAAGCGCGATATCCGTGCCAGCATCATCCCGTAGTTCGCAAAGGACGAATATGCACACTCATCAACGTTCCGAGCTGTTCATCGACGGCAGCTGGGTAGCACCCTCAGGCAGTGGCGTCATCGACGTCGTCGACCCGGCCACCGAAGCGGTGATAGGCCATGTCCCGGGCGGCGATGAAGCCGATGTCGACGCGGCGGTCGCCGCAGCACGCCGCGCGTTCGACCCGGCGATCACCGTCCAAGAGCGCCAGCAACGGCTGCGCCGGGTGATCGACGCGATGGAAAAGCGCCTGCCGGACATCGCCAACCTCATCACCGCCGAGATGGGTGCCCCGGTACGAATCGCGCAGACCGTGCAAACCCAGGTACCGCTCGCCGTCGCCAACGGTTTTGCCGACGTCTTGGACACCTTCGAATTCGAAGAGCGCGTGGGCAATTCACTCGTGCTGCGCGAGCCGTACGGAGTCGTCGGCGCCATCACCCCGTGGAACTACCCGCTGTACCAGGTGGTCGCCAAAGTGCTTCCGGCCATCGCTGCGGGCTGCACCGTCGTGCTCAAACCGAGCAACGAGGCACCGCTATCGGTGTTCGCGTTCATCGAAGCCTGCGAGGAAGCCGGCCTGCCGCCCGGGGTGATCAACCTCGTCTCCGGTCCTGGACGGGTGATCGGTGAGCGCCTCGCCAGCCACCCGGATGTCGATTTCGTGTCGTTCACCGGGTCCACCGGGGTCGGATCCCGTGTCGGTGAGTTGGCGGGCCAATCTGTCAAGAAGGTGGCCCTCGAACTGGGCGGAAAATCGGCCAACGTGATCCTCGACGGCGCCGACCTGGCCAGCGCCGTCAAAGTCGGTGTCGGCAACGCGTTCCTGAACGGCGGCCAGACCTGCATGGCGTGGACCCGAATGCTTGTGCCGCAGAAGCGCTACGGCGAGGCGCTCGAATTGATCGAATCGGCCGTGAGTCGCTACACCGTCGGCGATCCATGGGACCCGGGCACCCGGATCGGCCCGTCCGCCTCGCAATCCCAGTTCGACACAGTGCGTGGATTCATCGACCGCGCGCAGCGTGATGGAGCGCGCCTGCTGACCGGCGGCTCCGAGCGGGTGCGTGACGTCGGGTTCTTCCTCGCACCAACCGTATTCGCCGACGTCGACCCGGAATCTGAACTCGGGCAGGAAGAAGTTTTCGGACCAGTGCTGGCCGTCATCCCTTATACCGACACAGACGACGCGCTGCGCATCGCCAACGGCACCCCCTACGGTCTGTCGGGGGCGGTATGGGCCGCTGACGACGACACCGCGATCGCGTTTGCCCGTCAGATTCAGACCGGGCAGGTCGACATCAACGGCGGCTCCTACAACCCCTCAGCGCCATTCGGTGGCTACAAGAAGTCGGGGATCGGCCGTGAACTCGGGCGATTCGGTTTCGAGGAGTATCTGCAAACGAAGTCGCTTCAGCTCAGGGGCCTGTCGTGAAAGCGCCCGTCGACGTCAGCACCAGCGGCTCGATACAGCTCTGGACGATCAATCTCCCGGAGGCAGGTAACGCCATATCCGGCCCGGATGTGGTCGCCGAATTCGAAGCGAGTATCGACGCAGTCAACCGCGACAACACCGTTCGGGCAATCATCCTCACGGGCAGCGGCAAGATCTTTTCCGCCGGCGGCAACGTCAAGGAGATGGCCGACCGTCGCGGCATGTTCGGCCTCGATCCCATCGACCAGCGTCGCGCTTACATCGATGGCATCCAACGCATCCCCCGCGCGATGAGCCGACTCGAAGTCCCCATCATCGCGGCGGTGAACGGTGCCGCGGTCGGCGCCGGCTGCGATCTGGCGATGATGTGTGACATCCGCATCGCGTCGGAGCGGGCCTCATTCGCAGAGAGCTTCGTGCAGCTCGGCTTGATTCCCGGCGACGGCGGGACCTGGTTTCTGCCGCGGGCCGTCGGGTACTCCCGCGCCGCCGAGCTCACCTTCACCGGAGATCGCATCGATGCCGCGACTGCGCTGGAGTGGGGCCTGGTGAGCCGCGTCGTAGCCCATGACGATCTCCTTGCGGACGCGCAAAGGCTGGCCGAGCGCATCGCCGCCAATCCCCCGCATGCGCTGCGCATGGCCAAACGGCTGCTTCAGGAATCCATCACCGGCACATTGGAATCAACTCTCAGTATGGCCGCAGCCATGCAGCCATTGGCCCACCACGACACCGCGCACCAAGAGCGCATCGCCAGGTGGAAGACCTCATGACCACCGCCCTGAGACGGCTGGTGCCGCCGGCGAGCAGCGCAAACCCGGTGGCTGATGTGTTGCGCACCCAGGTCCGGGAGTTCCTGGCCGAGCAATTGGCTGCGGGCGCCTTCACGCCGTCGGTCGACGCGTGGTTGTCCGGCTGGGACGAGAACTTCACCCGCTCGCTGGCACGACAAGGCTGGTTGGGCATGACGGTTCCCGAATGCTATGGCGGGCACGGCCGTTCGTTTCACGATCGGTTCGTGGTCACCGAGGAACTGCTGGCCGCGGGTGCGCCGGTGGCCGCCCATTGGATCGCCGACCGCCAGATTGTGCCTTCGCTTCTCAAGTACGGCACCGAAGAGCAGAAACACGAGTTCCTGCCCCGCATCGTCCGTGGTGAGTGTTTCTTCGGCATCGGGATGAGCGAGCCCGACTCGGGATCGGATCTGGCGAGTGTGCGTACCCGAGCGGTCCGCGTCGACGGCGGCTGGGCCGTAACCGGGACCAAAGTATGGACCTCGGGGGCGCACCATGCGCACGCATTCATCGTGTTGGCCCGCACCGCACCGATGGACTCGGCGCATCGGCACGCGGGGCTCAGTCAGTTCATCGTCGACTTGGCTGCCGAGGGTGTGGACGTTCGGCCCATCATCTCGATGAACGGTGGGCATCACTTCAACGAGGTCATCCTCGACGAGGTGTTTGTGCCCGACTCGATGGTCTTCGGCGAAATCGGGCAGGGTTGGACGCAGGTGACCTCGGAATTGAGTTTCGAACGAAGTGGCCCCGAACGGTTCCTGTCGACATTTCCCCTCCTGGCTGCGGCGCTCGAACAGATTGCTCCACAAGGTGTTTCGCACGACATCGAGATGGGCCGGTTGGTGGCACGTATCGCTGGGCTGCATCACACATCGACGGCAGTGGCAGACGCGCTACAACGCGGTGAGGCCGCCGATGTATCTGCGGCCGTGGTCAAGGTTCTCGGCACCACGGTCGAGGGCGACATCGCCGACTACGCCGACCTGCGCACCGGTGATGAGAGCGAAGTCGAGTCGTCGTGGGCCGATCTGGTCTCCCATGCGGTCGACCAACGCCCGGGATTCACCCTGCGCGGCGGAACAAACGAGGTACTGCGCGGAGTCATCGCGCGGGGATTGGGGCTGCGATGAACGCAACGGGCGTGCGGACGAATACGCCGACGGTAGATCGCGAGCTGATCGACATGATGGAAGCCGTCTTCGCCGGCTATCGGTCGTCGCACGATTCCGGGCCGGCGGATGCACGAATCGACTGTGACCGCACGTTGTGGCATCGGCTCGATGAGCTCGGGCTGGTACGGCTGACCGGATCGGAACAATCCGGCGGCAGTGGCGCGAGCTGGCGCGAATCGACCGAATTGGTCACCGCCGCCGTACGTCACGGGGTACGGCTGCCGTTGGCCGAACATGATCTCTTGGCATGCTGGCTGCTGGAGGCCGTCGGGCAGGACGTAGATGACGCTGTCCGCACGATCCACGTGGTGTCAAGGCCTGGCCGGCCGCAGGCGCTGACACCCTGGGCCGGCTCGGCCGACCGGATCGTCACCGTCTGGCGCAGTGACGACGGCTACCGTGTCGCCGACGTCGACGCTACGGAAATCACCATCGCCCCCGGACACAACCTGATCGGCGAACCGCGTGACACCATCAGCGCCGAGGTATCCGGCTGGTCGGGACACCCGGTAGAGCCAGAGTTGGTCGCCGAACTGAAGCGCAAAGCTGCGTTGGTGCGGGCCATCCAGGTTTGTGCCGCACTGGATTGCGCGATCGCGGCATCAGTTGAGCATGTGATGTCGCGCAGCCAATTCGGCCGTCCGCTCGCCAAGTTCCAGGCGATCCAGAATCTGGTCGCAGATGCCGCCGCCGAGGCAGCCGTCGCCCGCTCGGCTACCGAAGCCGCGCTGCACAACGCACTCGAAACAGGCTGGCTGGCAGACCATCTCGACTTCCAGATCGCCGTCGCACGATCCTGCGCCGGGCATGCAGCATCGGTCGTGACCCGCAATGCCCACCAGGTGCACGGTGCCATCGGCACGACACGGGAACACCGCCTGCACGAGTGGACCCGCGCGGCCCTGGCTTGGCGGTCAGAATACGGTTCTGTGCGCTTCTGGGACCGGAAGGTCGCCGCCGCGGCGGCAGAGGCCGGTAGTGCAAGCCTGTGGGCGTTGATCACCGGTACCGACTAGCATTCGGCCTGCAACAGCCTGAAACCGCCTCGAAGACAACGCAGAACCGACTGAATGTCGCTCCTCAGCACTGACCTCAATCGGAAAGAGGGATTATTCCGGTGACCGGTCACGGGCGCTGTGACGAACAACTCCGACGAGTTGACTCGACCGGTATGAGCAACCTGATCAGCCTGTCTGAGGCCCAAGAATTCATCGCCGAATTTTGGTTTCACTACGACCAGGGAAACTTCGCAGAGGTGGCCGCGCGTTTCGGCGACGAGATGGAGTACCTGAGCCGGTCGGATTCGGGTAACTGCCCGTTCGAACACCTGTTGGCGGCTGAATTGCACGGTGGCGCAGAGACTATGGAGTGGATGACCGCGCATCGTAATGAGAATCCCTACCCGTGCCGGCACCACGCGACCAACATCTTCCGGACCGGCACCGAGCGTGAGGTCACCATGGTGCGGTTCTATCTGTACGTCAACCAGATCACCAATAACGTCCCGTTCGCGGTATCCAGCGGTGTCGTCGATGCCGGCATCCGGCGCGAAGGTGCCGGCCTGGTGTTCGCCTCCATGAAGGTGGTGCTCGACGCCGAGGACTCGGTCCCGTTCGCCGATCACACGGCCAAGACTGTGGCCACCAGCGGGCAACCCGCGTGACCGCCAGCTCGACCTTCGGTGGTGGCGTTGCCGTCATCACCGGCGCCGGTGCCGGTATCGGCGCCGGCCTGGCGCGTCACGCCAGTCAGCTGGGTATGACGGTCGTGTTGGCCGACATCGACGCCGCCGCCACCGCTGCCCTGCGTGACGAGATCTGCGCCACTGGCGGAACCGCGGTCGACGCCGTCTGCGACGTACGTGATGCCGCGGCGGTGCAGCGGCTGGCCGACAGGGTCTTTGACGAATTCGGTGCCGTGCGACTGCTCGTCAACAACGCCGGGGTCGAGCAATTCGGGTACCTGTGGGACACGCCGCTGGCCAACTGGCAGCGGCTCGTCGACGTCAACATCAACGGCGTATTCCACGGCATCCGCGCGTTTCTTCCGCGCATGATGTCCACCGACGCGCCCGCGTGGGTGTGGAATCTGTCATCGATCGGTGGCGTCGCAGTGGTTCCCCTGCAGGCGCCCTACATCATGAGCAAGCACGCCGTACTGGCGCTGACCGAATGCCTGAACCTGGAGGTCCAGGCGGCAGGACATGCGCATCACATCCACGTCCAGGCCGTGCTGCCAGGAGCGGTCGTCTCCAACATCTTCGAATCCGCGGGTGGAGTAGACACCGGGAACACCGACGCTGCCGAGGGGCAACGTGCAGCGATGCTCGATATCAAGGCCGACGCGATGGACCCCCTGACCGCTGCAGAGGTGATCTTTGACCAAGCGGCGCAAGGCCGCTTCTATCTCATCACCCAACCGGACTATGTGGGCGCGGCGATGACCGAACGGGCTCGAGTTCTGACCCACCAGCAGGCTCCTCAACTGCGCAACCATCGCCGGTTTGACCCCACTCACAACTGAGATGCCCACACCACAACTCGATCACGATGCCGCCGCCCGGGTCGCATCGTTCGGAGACATCGCACCGATGCGTGCCCGCGGCCTGCCTGCCGTGCGCGCCGGTATCGAATCCGCACCGCTGCCTGACATGCCGGCCATGGCCAGCACAGAGGACCTCACAGCACCGGGCCCAGCCGGTCCCCTGTCGGTTCGCCTGTACCGGCCCAGCACCGAGGAACGTCTGCCCGTCCTGGTCTACTTCCACGGCGGCGGGCTCGTCATGGGTTCCAACCACTCGTTCGAGCCGTTGGCGCGACAACTGGCCCACGCCAGCGGAGCCGCCGTCGCAGCCGTCGAATACCGCCTGGCACCGGAGTCACCACCACCGGCTCAGTTTGACGACGCCTACGCGGCGACGGACTGGATCGCGTCCAACGCCGACGATCTCGAACTCGACGCTGGACGGTTGGGGGTCGCCGGCGACAGTGCGGGCGGATCCCTCGCCGCCGCAGTCGCTTTGGCAGCCCGGGACCACGCGGGGCCGCAGATATGCGTGCAGGTCCTCCTCTACCCCGGCCTGGATCGCGATATGGGTGCACCATCGATCACCTCGATGCCCGACGCACCGATGCTGCGCCACGACGACATCGTCTACATGCACGAGCTGGTTGACCGCATTGGCGATCTGCCGCATTCGCACTACCAGGTGCCGGCCTACGCGACCGATCTGAGCGGCCTGCCTCAGGCAATCGTGGTCACCGGCGAATGCGACCCCATCCGAGACTGGGGCGAGCGCTACGCCGACCGACTACGTCACGCCGGAGTACAGACCACTCTGACCCGGTATCCCGGGATGTACCACGGGTTCTTGATGCGATCGGACGCAACCGCCCGCGGCCGGCTGGCCATGGCCGAGGTCGGCGCGCTGGTGCGCGCAAAGTTCGCCCACCCGCACGTCACCGGCCCATCCACCAACGGATCCCTCACTCAAAGCGCTTCTGTCCCAACGTCGACAGTCGACACCCTCACCACCGAAGGAGAACACCATGCTGACCGATGAGCGTCGACGCGAGCTGTCCGACGTCCTCCGTCCCGCCGCTCCCCCGCGCGAGATCGCCGATGTCTACACCCCCGACCAGCACCGGCGACTGCTCGACGTGGTTCACGATCAGGGGCCCTGGAAACTGATCATCGCGCAGCACTTCGCCTCCGCGGACGAATTGATGGCCACCATGAGCGGGTCGTTCCCGGAAGGTTTCACCCCTTCACTGGACCTGTTTCTCACGCCCTCGTTCCGCGGCTATCTCGCCAACTACGGTGCCGTCCTGTACCCGGAACTACATGACTGCTTCTACAACAGCGCCTTCATCGAGCACGCCAAGAGCTACTGGAACGCGCAATACGCGAAGCCGCAGATGATGTTGTTCAACATCAACGGCCCGTGCGCCAACCGCGATCCCGGCCACCTGGACTCACCGAGTTTCCGCGGCGTGCGCTACGAGAACGCGCCCACCTGGCTGTGCAGCGTGATGGGCAAATCGGGTTTGTTCACCGAGTACCTGATCAAAATGGCCCAGGTCATCACCTGGTTCTCCCTCGACTCGCAATCGGGCTTCACCTACTGGCCCGACGGACCGCTCAAGGCACCCGGACGCGTACTGCCGCCGATCAACAACCGGGGCGTGGTTGTTCAGAACGAGATGATGTTGCACCGTGGAGAGGCCAATGGACCTCTGGCACAACAGGTTCCGGCCGGGCTGTCCTTCGATACCGTGTTTACCGGAGACCCCGCCGACCGTGATCAATGGCTGCTGAAGAACGGTGAAGATGTCATCGGGCGGCACCACACCGACGAGCTGCGGTTCTTGGTGCACTGGTCCGCCGAAGTGTTCTCGGACTACGACGAACTCAAGAAGAACATGGACGGCTCCGACGACATCACGATCGAACGCGCCATCGGGATGATGGTCGATGACCTCAACGGCAGGGGCATCAAGCTCGACGTCCCCAGCGAGCCTCTCCACGACGCCGCATTCATCGGCGCACTCAACGCGGCCTACGACTTGGGCGCCCCGACGACCTACCCGGAAGACGCGCCGGTCAGCGCGTTCCAACTCGCATAGACCGCGAAAGGCATTGAAAGATGGATCGTTTCACCGATCGTAGTGTCATCGTGACGGGAGCCGGGTCCGGTATCGGCGCGGCCACCACCGCACGGCTGCTCGATGAGGGAGCCACCGTGGTGGCCTACGACATCTCAGCTGACGGACTGGCGACCACGGCTGCGGCCGCTGAAATCGCCGGCACGGCCAAGCGCCTGACGACCGCGACACTCGACATCTCGGACGAGGACGCCGTCATCGCCGCCGTCGACAGTGCGGTGGCCGAGTTGGGTGGGCTCGACGTATTGGTCAACGTCGCAGCGATACAGACCTGTTCGCACACGCACGAGACCACCCTGGCGGATTGGAACCGCACGCTCGCGGTCAATCTCACCGGCACCTTTCTGATGACGCGTCAGGCGCTACCGTCGCTGCTGGAGTCGGGCAGAGGTGTAGTAGTGAATTTCACCTCCACCGCGGCGGCGTTCGCCCACCCCTATATGGCTGCCTACGCCGCCAGTAAGGGTGCGGTCCTCAGCTTCACGCACTCGCTCGCTCTCGAGTACTCGAAACAGGGACTGCGCGCGGTGAACATCCAGCCAGGCGGTGTCTCTACGGCATTGGCCAACAGCACACTCGAGAAGATGCCCGAAGGCTACGACTTGGGGCTGTGGACCAAACAGACACCGCTGTTGCACGGCCGCGACAACGCTATCCTCGGCGATCCGAGTGCTGTCGCTTCGGTGATCGCCATGGTTGCCTCCGATGACGGCGCATTCATCACCGGCACCGAAATCCGCGTCGACGGAGGCGCGCACGCGTAGTCGCTCTGACCAACCCTTAGGCGCACCGGTTCTGCACAGGAGGCTGTGCAGAACCGGTGCGCTCGTCTGTACCAACCGAACGAGTCGGTCACGAACTCGGGCCAGCTCCCGACAAGGCCCCTATCACCATGCTCATCCCGGTCCGCA
>Ga0070667_100000877_pt1 | contig 27795 bp, 28 predicted proteins | sample KBSS33metaG_FD_64659 | JGI IMG/M metagenome (GOLD analysis project Ga0070667, IMG submission 64659) | Switchgrass rhizosphere microbial communities from Kellogg Biological Station, Michigan, USA - KBS S3-3 metaG | ecosystem: Host-associated > Plants > Roots > Rhizosphere > Soil ...
CGGCGGGTAGTTGGGGTTCGGCGGGTAGTTGGGGTTCGGCGGGTAGTTGGGGTTCGGCGGGTAGCCCTGGTTGGGGTATCCGGGTGGCGGATAGCCGGGATAGCCCTGTTGCGGCGGCATGGGATACGTCGGCCCTGGGCCGCCGCCCTGCCCACCGCCCCGTTGCGTGCCCCGGCGGCGCAACACCACAACGATGAACACCACGAGGCACGCGACCGCGAGTACGACGAAGACGATGATCGGCCACGACCAGCCGTTGGGCGGCGCGCTCACCCGAATCTGGTTCGCGCCGGGACACCGCACGGTCACCGGCCCGCGGCCGCGCGGCAGCTCCCCGACCGCCAGATAGTCCTTGCCCCTGGAGAACAGGATGCGCCGCTTACCTCCGAACCTCTTCTCGGGGTGTGCGCCGGTGAAGGGCGCCAACGACTTTGTCTTCCCATCAGATGTCGTTGCCGTGCAACGAATGTGCGATTGCGATTTCTCGAGATATACGACGTAGCTGCCGTCGGTGGGCGTCACTACCCCACCCGACCTGATCCCTACTCCGGGCTCGCCCGTGGAACCCAGGAAGATCACCACCGCCAGTGCCAACATCCCGAACCCGAACAGCGTCCCGATCACTCTGCCGACCGGGCTACGTCCCCCTGCGCTCCCCATGTCCCGATTCTCACACGCGACACAACGCTGGTACGGCAGGAGTTCGTCAGGACTACCCGCCCAGGGGCTTCGCGGCAGCAGTAACTCAACCCACCTGCCGTCGCATCACGAGCCGAACCGGCTAGCAGCACCAGTTCCTCCAACGGGCGGCACTCCTGCACATCGGTCACGTCGTTGACGACGAAGGGCCACACCCGGATCGAATGCTGTATGCGACTTCCGACGGCCGGCCAGTCGGCGTCGACGGCACGCATCCGGCTGTTACCAACCACCCATTGGGAGTAGCTCCAGCCGTCGGCGGCAGAGTCCGCGCCCGGCGACGCATTCCGTCGAGGCCACACGACGGGCCACGCCCAGGCCCCTAGTCCATACAGCTAATTTCAGAAGCTAAATAGATCTTGACCCAGCAAACATGCTGTGGGTATTTTATCGATGGGGTTCAATCGTTGGCGACCATGACCAACACGGGCAGGGTTGGTGCTCCTGCTGCAAATGTCGTTGTGGCCGCTGGCATTAACGATCACAGAAGCGGGGACCAGATCATGCCAGCTGCACATGCCAGGAAATCCACAGCAAATCCACAGAAGGTTTCGACAGCACTACTAGCTAGTGCCGCGGCGGTAAGTGCAAGCGTCGTCGTGGCCAGTCCGCAGGCCAAGGTCGCGGCGGCGCAACTGCCAGAAATCACCAGGCAGGTGAAGCTGACCGCGGCGCCGGACCCGATCTCGCTGATTGAGGGGCTGCTGGCGCTACCGACTTCTGTCGCACAACAACTCCTCGGCAACGGGCAGTGGATCAACAACTTGGCCTACCTCTCGGCGCAGCCGCTGGTGGCCGCCGACAGCGCGCTCTACGCGCTCGACAACGCGGCGGCGCCAGTCATCATGAACGCCGTCACGACCTTGCTGTCGCCACTTGCCTCGACACCGGTAGCGCCGGCACTCGAGGCCGCGCTGCAGGAGTACTTCAAGAACGCGGCTTTCCCTCCCACGGCCTTCTCCGGCGGAGGTCTGACGGGCTTCAACTTCTACGACTTGGTGCTCGCTTCGCTCTACGACTTCGGCGCCCCGGCCACCGCGCTGTTTCCGGCTGCCGTGACGTTGTTGGAAAAACTGGGGATACCGCTCCCCTTGCCAGGCACCCTCCCGAATGCGGCGACCAATGCCGCACTTTCGCCCGCCGTCACCCCGGCGGCCGCGTCGCCGCAGGATCTGATCGGGAGCCTGGGCGGCGTGGTCGGCAGCGTACTGAACGCGGCGTTGATGCCGTTGGGCCTGGTCAACAATGTCGTCGTCCCGCTGGCTCTGACTCTGGTGATCGACAATGCGTTGGTATTCCACCCGGACATGCTGGCCCAGGTTGTCCTCCACTATGCGTCGAACGCCTTGCAGTATTTCATCGGTCCCGCAGTGGGCGGAATTGTGAGCGCAACAACAGAATTCCTGTCCGGACTCGGAGGCCTCCTGCCTACCGCAGCGCCACTGGCAGCCACCAACGCACCGAAGCTGCAGACCACTTCGGCGGTGACACCATCGATCAGCCCCGCGATCTCCGCACAGCAGGATCTCGTCAGCGGGCTGGGCAACGTGGTGTCGTCTGCGGTATCGATGGTGGCGAACGATGTGGCTTACGCGGCGAACCTGCCGCTGGCCGTCGCTGTGCCGGTGGTGATACCACTGGTGGCCGGTCTGCCCTACACCCTCGCTCCACAAGTTCTCGCTGGGCTGCTCACCACGAATCTACCGAATGCGTTGGGGGGCGCCCTCGCCAACACGGTGCACGAAATTGTCTCGCAGGCAGGACAATTCGTCTCGAGTCTGGGCGGCCTCGTTCCCGCGGCGGCGGCACCGCTCGCGGCAACGAGCATCCCGAAGGTGCAGACCAATTTGATCAAGGTCGGCACCCCGCCTGCAGCGGTATCGCCACTCAATGCGGCTGCGAGCTCCAAGCCGGACAAGACCGGTTCAGACCAACACCCGGACAAGACCGGCACCGACAAACCAGGGGCGGACAAGGCGGGGCCCGACAAGGCGGGTTCAGACACAGCCAACTCGGACACGGGCGGCAAGCACCGCAAGCCCACCGACCCTACCCAGACCGGCGGCAGCACGACGGGAAGTAGCCACGCCGATGCCGGGCAGGGGAAGACGGGCAGCGGAGAAAGCGAGAGCGGCAACGGCTCTCACGGCGGCGACGGCTCGAAGCGCTCGTCAGACAAGTCGGGGTCGAGCAGTCACGGAACCGGGGATGGCCACGGCGGCACCGGAAGCCACGATGGTAGCGGGGGCCACCGCGGCGGCAAATAACCTGTCCGCAAACCGGTTTCGCCTAGTGGCTTCATCGGCGGGTGTGCCCCGCCGATGAAGCCACTGTCGAAACTGGAAGACCACGCCTGCCTACCCGGACAGGACTTCGTCGCGCCGCACTCTATGAAAGGCCGAGAAGTAGATCGGGACCGCGATTCACGTGGCGTATCGACCCATCAGACGCTGCCCGCCCGCCGGTTCTGCTTCTCGACGTCGGCGAGTACCTCAACCTTCTCGGCCTGCTCACGCTTGGCTTGCGCGGCGGCACGCTTGTCTCGCGCGTCGTCCAGCGCCGCTTTGGCTGCAGCTTCCGATTTCGCCTCGGCTTTGTTGATCCGTTGCAGCCGTTGCCGTTCGGTAGCTTCAGCGGCTTCGCGCTGCCGGTCGGCCTCAGCCCGGCCTGCTCTGGTGGCCGCGGCGATGCGCTTGTCGGCGTCTTCCGCCGCTTCCCGCTTACGCTGCTGTGCGCGCTCGCGCGCATCTGCCACGGCATCCTGTTTGGCGGCGATGGCTTCGTCACGGTCGTCGGCAGCCTCTTCCAGCGAGTCCTCCAACTGGGCGCCGGCCTGTTGACGCCGTCGGGCAGCCTCCATGCTCCGCACCGCGGCTTCGCCGCGAACTTCGCTTCGCCGGGCCAGCACCGCACCTCGCCTACGCAAGGTGGAATCGCCCAGGACTCCGCCGACCGCGGCGTCCAGCCCGCCAAACGACCGTTCATAGATCAGGCGCGCAGGTGCTTCGGCGTCCATACGTGCGATCCACCGCTCCTCGATGAACTGCAGGGGAAGCCGCGCCAGCCGGTATTGCATTCGCAAGACCCGCATGGGCAATTCGATGATGATCACGATATCTCCTTGGTTATCAACATGTCTCAGGGAAGTTTGGCTTGATCTGTGAGGGTCTCGGCGCGTTCACGAAGGCGCCGGGCCTCGGCCTGTTCCTCGGCAGCTTCACCGAGCGCGGCGCGATGTTCGGCGATCGCTTCGCCCGCCTCCCTACCGGCTGCCGCGGTGTCGACCGCTTCCCGTGTGTCGGCCTGCCGTTCCTCGCGCTGCTCGTCGACGCTCGCGCGGACCTGCTCCTCGGCGGCGCGGTGCCGCGCTGCCTGCGCGGCTTGCTGAACGTGGGCCACCTGCTGTTGCTGCGCAGCCTGTTCCGCCGCGTCGGTGCCGGACTGCACCACCCCCCGGGCACCGGCTGCCTGGTGGCGCGCCGATGACAGCAGATCGGTAGCGCCCTCGGCTTCGGCGTCGGCAACGGCCTCCATGGTGTTGGCCTCCCTGCGCGCCCGCGCCTGGGTCTGCTCCAGCTGTCCTTCGGCGGTCAATGAATCATTGCCGGTCACTGCACCGACGATCTCTTTCGCCTTGCCCTTGACCGAATCGATCAGGCCCTTACGTGCCTCGTCAGCTTTTTCATGTTCACCCATGACCACTGGCATGCTCGTTTTGCGCGTCCTTCAAACACCGACCGATCGGACTCTGGTCGCCCTCGGAGACAGCACGGCGCGCTGAACAGGCACAAGCCATCGATAAGGGCTCACGATCAGCCACCTGTGATTTCGGTCAAGCCACGTAGCCGGCCAAGGAAGCTAGGGCGTCACCGGCGAGAATTGCGTCGTGGCACGGTCCCATGCCAGGTGTAGGCCCAATGCGGCTGTCAGGCGTGCGATGAAATCCTTATCGACGTCCCCGCCGAGTTCAATGCCAGGTGCCTTCAGCGGAATCTTCGCCACCTTGAACAACGCGTCGTGCGTCGGCCTGCGATGCAGGCACGGTCCCGGCAGGGCCGACACCGACGGGGGCGGACTGGTCACGCCTGCGGCGAGGGGGCATGGGTGTCTCCTGACGGAACGAGGAAAACGCTGGCGGCGCTCGGGACGGACCCGAACCTCCCATCCTCATACCCAAACATGCTGCGACGCATCAGTCTTCATGGCAGCATGCTGTCTTGATGTGCGTCCGGCAGGCTGACGAGCCGGCGCACTACAGCGGATTCTCGTGTGCCACAGCACGGTAACTGCGCGCCTCGCATATCTCACGGTCCCGACTGATCCGGGCTGTGGCTGAGAGTTACCCCGGCTGCGACTAAACCAATCGCCAAAACGCCGAGCGGCACCTGAAACGCCAAAAACGTTGATAATTCAGGACTCTCGTCGAGACGGCACAACGGGCCGGAACGAATCGGCATCGGCGGCCGCCCAATCGAAAGCCCAACTCTGGGGTACCTGCTCGATGAGCTCGCCGGGCTCCAACCACTCGTAGAGTTCGGCGTAGGAGACCTGCTTAGTGGCCGAGACCTTCTTGCGCAGCAGATGCGGTGACAGCAGTGCCGGATCGGTGATCCCCATCGAGCCCATGATCGTCATCGCCTGCTCGACGGTGGCCTTCTGGTAGCGATACACGCGCACGCTTTTGTCACCGACGTCCAGTGCTCGGGCCCGTCGCGGATCCTGCGTGGCGACCCCGACGGGGCAATGGTTGGTGTGGCAGCGCTGCGATTGGATACACCCGATGGCCATCATCATGGCGCGCGCAGCGTTGGTGTAGTCGGCGCCCTGAATGAGCCGTTTGATGATGTCGTTGCCCGCAGCTACCTTCCCGCTGGCGCCGATGCGGATCACGTCGCGCAGACCGGTACCTACCAGTGCGTTGTGCACCGTCATCAATCCATCGGTCAGAGGAAGCCCGACATGGTCCTCGTATTCCAGTGGCGCAGCGGCCGTTCCGCCCTCTGCACCGTCGACGATGATGAAATCGGGCATCACCCCTTCGGCGAGCATCGCCTTGCAGATCGCCAAGAAGTCCACGCGCGAACCCACGCACAGTTTGAACCCGACCGGCTTGCCACCGCACAGCTCCCGGAGTCGACCCACAAACTGCACAAGCTCACGTGGAGTTGAAAACGCAGAATGCGCAGCAGGACTCTCGCACTTCTCAGCGACAGGCACCCCACGGTATTCGGCGATCTCCTTGCTCACCTTCGACGCGGGCAGCACACCGCCCACTCCGGGTTTGGCGCCCTGGCTGAGCTTGACCGAGACACATTTGACGGCATCGTGTGCGGCCTTGTCGGCGAACTGATCAGGGTCGAAGTGCCCGTCGCCGGTACGCGTGCCGAAGTAGCCGGACCCGATCTCCCACACCACATCCGCCCCTCCGAGATGGTAGGGCGTCAATCCGCCTTCGCCCGTATCGTGGGCGAAGCCTCCCCGTCGTGCCCCGGCGTTCAGGGCTTTCAACGCGTTGGCCGAGAGCGCTCCGAAACTCATCGACGACACGTTCAGCAATGCCATGTCATAGGGCTGGGTGCAGTCCGGGCCTCCGATACGGACGCGGTACGGCTGCGGCGGGGGCTCCACCGGTGCGGTCGAGTGCACCAGGTACTCGTACCCGGCCTGGTCGACATCCCGCTCGGTGCCGTACGACAGTTCGGCCACGGTGCCCTTGGCCCGCTCGTAGATCAATGAGCGGACGTCGCGGTCGAATGGTCGGCCGTCAAAATTGCGTTCGATGAAATATTGCTGCAGTTCGGGGCGCAGCGCCTCGAGCAGATACCGGAGGTGCCCGACCACGGGGTAATTGCGCAGTACAGAATGGCGTCGTTGAGTGACATCGAAGACAGCTACGGCGGCCACCCCGCCCACTACCACCGCCGCAATCCAGCACACCCACCCGCCGAAGAGCGCAGCAACGGCAAGGCCCGCCGCAGCCGCGGCCAATGCCGCGACGATTCCGAACCGAATCACACCGACCCTCTTCATCTGACGAACCACTGTCTGGCGTAATACCCAGAATCAGCCGTTTCAGGCACCATTTACCTGTAGATCCGCTGCGACAAGCAGCGCCGTGTGCCACGGGGTCTCTGAGGTAGAGGCATTCGTCGAGGTTGCCCGGACATCCCGACCGCAGCACCGGACTGTCAATCCTGCGACGAAGAATTGACAAGGGACGCCGACTGCTGATCCGAGCCTGCCGGTCACGGCAGGCCAAACCCGATCAGGTGATCGACACCAGCTCGTGGACTGGGTCGATAGGCAGGTCCGCGTCGACGGTAGCGGTTACTGCGACTCGGTTGAGCGTGATCGCGCCGTTGTGGTTATCCAGAAAAGCGATATCTGCGGCGTCGCGGCCAGTGGCGATGCGCACCAACGATTGTCGTGGAGCTAGTCCCGTCGCGTCGACTACATACCATCGCCCGTTAACCAGTGCTTCGGCAACAGTGTGGAAGTCCATCGGCACACACCCTGGCGCATATACGGCGACCAGACGAGCCGGAACTTTTACAGCACGCAACAGCGCAACGACCAGGTGGGCATAATCGCGGCACACTCCCCTGCCCGCGAGCAGCGTGTCCACCGCGCCATCGATCGGATCGCTAGAGCCCGGCACGTAGTTCAGCCGGTAACCCACCCAGTAGGACACCTTCTCCAATAGCGTTGCTGCATCGGAGTATTGGCCAAACTCGGTTGCCGCGAAGCCGTACAGCCTGTCAGCTTCGGCGAACCGGCTGGGCCGTAGGTACAAAGTTCTGTCGTATTCCGTGACCGACGCCGGGTCGGTGTGACCCGTGATCGTCGCCGAGTAGCTGACGCTCACGTTGCCAGGATGCGCATCGAACGTGTGAATTCGTGTGCCGTGCGCGCCACAGATCTCGCGGGCCTGTACCTGGTCGCCGTTCAAGGTAAAAGACAGCGATTCCTCTACCGAGGCTCCTGGATGGGGTGCGACCGCAATCTGAAACTCCAGAGTCGTCGCGGCGGTCACATCGATGTTGAGTTCCGCACTCACCTGTCGCTGCACACTGCAAATCATGCCAGCACCCGACCGATGCCGCTGCCTGCGCGCACAGCCAGGCCAGAACAGAACTCGTGGGATCGAGTGCGCGGTTGTCCCGAACCATGGAGGGCACGATTTCAGCTCTGCCTCTTCGTCGTTCGCGCAGGCACTGCCGTGGCTCGCGGCGCGGCTACGGACGCGACGTCGTCACCGCTCCCCTGCCGGGCGCGCCGCCCGCGCAGTGAAGGTCCGAATTTGGCATTACCACCATTGATTGTGGTGAACCACGGCGTCCGCCAACAACGCCACTCCAGCTACCAGGAACAAGAGACGCACCCCGATCGGCCCGTACCGAGTGAGAGTTCGCACCAGCCAGCGCTGCGCCTGGTCGGCCCGTTTACTTCGGCTGGTGGACAGGCCGAGAAGCACCATGCACGGCAACATGGTGAGGACCGAGTACAGGATCACTATCACTGGCCAGATCGGCGGCCGAGGATGCAACGCCGCAATCATTGCCAAGCCCGCCAAGAACGGTACAGCGGTAGGAGCCTGGCCGAGACCGATTGCCACACCGAGGAATCCGAGCAACCATGGGCGCTGGCGCATGGCGGCCAGGGCCCAGCCTGGTGCGGTGGTTTGGGCGACCAGCGGGAAGAATGCCAACGCGATCAGCACCAGTCCCAGCATGATTTCACCCAAGTACCGCACCGAAGGCGTCAGGTGAAAATCGGTCAGATTGGTCAGCAATCCCAAGCCGAGCACGGCGCACAGGCCGAAAGTGGTTGTTACCGCCAGGACTCCGGCAATGAAGCTCATTCCACCGGGTAGTGCAGACTGGCGATTCAATCGGCTGCCGTAGATCACTGCCGAGACGACGCCGATGTTGAGGACGTTGACAGAGTCGAGAAATGCCAAGCCCGCCAACGTCAGCAGAAGTGCCGTCATCGTCCTGTTCCCCCGGCACCGTTAGAACGTCTGCCAGGCTGCTCCGAAACGTTCGCGGTGAACATCCCACTCACCATACGGCGCCAGGCCGAAAAGTAAGCAAACGATAAGATCGACATACCCCCGATCACACATGGCGCCCCTGATTACAGTTCGGGCAACAGTCCCACAGCCTGACAATGACACCGGCAATACTGAGGCTGTGGGGGATCGGGATCTATCGCGGGGCAGATGGCTTGGGCACAACTACCGCCGTGGCAGCGATCAATGACCCAAGTACTTTTCTCCGCAGGTATCGCGCTGGTGGTGGCACTTCTCGTGACCGCAGTGTTGATCGGCGCATTCACCAGAAGGGGGCTCGGTCAACCCATCCGAGATGAGGCCCCGCAAACCCACCAACGCAAGCGCGGAACCCCAACCATGGGCGGTATCGCGATCCTGATCGCGATCTGGGTAAGTTACCTGGCCACCAACCTCATTGGACTTACGCAGGGTGGGGATGGCCCATCGGCGTCCGGTCTACTCGTCCTCGGTCTGGCCACTGCACTGGGCAGCGTCGGATTTGCAGACGACTACATCAAGCTACGACGCGCCCGCAATCTCGGACTGAACAAGAGAGCCAAGTCCGCCGGCCAGCTCGCCGCGGCCGTGCTGTTCGGAGTACTTGTCCTGCAGTTCCGCAACGCTGATGGTCTGACCCCCGCCACCACGGAGGTGTCCTTCGTACGTGGCATTGCCGCACTCACTCTGCCGCCCGCGTTGTTCGTGGTGTTCTGCATCGTCGTCGTCTCAGCGTGGTCCAATGCCGTCAATCTCACCGACGGCCTGGATGGGCTCGCGGCTGGCGCCATGGCCATGGTGAGCGCTGCATACGTGCTGATCACGTTCTGGCAATACCGAAACGCCTGCGCGGTCTCAGAAGCGGCTGGTTGTTACCAGGTGCGGGACCCTCTCGACCTGGCGGTGGTTGCGGCGGCGACCGCAGGTGCTTGTATCGGATTCGTCTGGTGGAACGCGGCACCGGCCAAGATCATCATGGGCGACACGGGCTCGTTGGCGCTCGGCGGCATCATCGCCGGCCTGTCGGTAACCAGTAGCACCGAGATCCTGGCGGTCGTCTTGGGCGCTCTGTTCGTCGTCGAGGTGACCTCGGTCGTCATCCAGGTCGTATCGTTCCGCACCACCGGCCGAAGGGTCTTCCGCAACTCTCCGCTGCACCACCACTTCGAACTCATGGGCTGGCCGGAAACCACACTCACCATTCGGTTCTGGCTGATCGCCGCGATCGCGTGCGGACTCGGCATCGCGCTGTTCTACAGCGAATGGTTGTCGGCGGTCGGCGTCTAGGCGCGCCAGCAGTTTCGAACGCGCATGCAGCAGTTCGGCTCAGGCACTGTCTCAAGGCGATTGGGTCAGCCAACGTTCGGGTGATGGTTGGCCAGCTGTTGGAGCGGGCCTCGAACCCATGTATCGACTTGGCGTTGTCCGGTAAGGCGCACGACGACGGGACCATCAGTTCGGTCGGCTACGTCGAGGGCTTCACGTTGTCGTTCGTAATGGGTGCGCCAAGACCATCGAATGATGTGATCTCGGTCGGTCAAGATCGTGCGCAGCGGCGGCTCGTAGTTGCCATTCCATAGTTCTGTGCGGTGGACGCGTCGTCGAATCGTGCGGCGCACGACTCGGTGCAGGACCGTCCATCGGTTGTGGTCTAGCCAGATAAGCGCGTCGGCGCGGACCAGCAGCAGGGCCCGCACCTGCGAATACTGCCATTCGATCACCCAGCTTGGTGTCGATGAGAAGTGGTCGACGTCGGCAGCGAAGGTGGGCCGTGGTGTCCAGTTGGGTCCGTGATGTAGCGAGTCGATCTCCACGGCGGGGAGGTGAAGGACAGTGCTGATGGTTACTCGCAACGTGCTCTTGCCCGCACCCGAGGGACCGGTGACCAGGATGCGTCGAGTCGTGGGCGGAAGCGGGTCTCGAGGACCCTGTAGCGAGGTCATGTTCTTCGGCAGCCCGCTAGGGCGGCGGGAGCCTGGTGGGCAAGCAACGCATGCTCGTGCATGTCGTGCCAGCCGTCGGCGTGCAACGCCGCTTCCCGCCGGATGCCCTCGGTGTGGAACCCGGCTTTCGTCGCGACGCGACACGACGCTACGTTCGCCACCGAATGCTCCAACCCGATCCGGTGGAACCCTGCTTCGCTGAAAGCCCACTGGCACAACGCAAGTACGGCTTGCGAACAGAGACCGCGTCCACGCCACTCGGGAACCATCCAGTACGCCACACCGGCTGAACCGTCGTGGAGGTCCACACCCTGGAGCGACACACGGCCCATCAAGGAGTCACTGTCGCGGTCGACCAACGCCCAATTCAATTGCGACTCCTGAGCCCAACCCGCCCTCCGGACAGTAATCCAGTGCCGTGCTTCATCCGCGGACTCGAATCGCCGCACATGCCATCGCTGGATCTCGGGATCATCGAAAGCCCGCACAACAGCCTCGGCGTCAGACAGCCGCCAGGGCCGCAGCACGGCTGTCGTCCCCACGGGCATCGAAGGTTGGGGCGACCGGCACAACGACCCGGCAGCTATCGTCGGAGGAATCAAACTCGGCACACCAAGCATCATTGCGCCCAAAGGAGTCCGAGACCACCAACACGCAGCACGATGACCTCGTCTCCTCACTCGGTGGAGTGAGTCCGTTGAGCGTGAACGTATCGCCACGGACTCGATGTTCTGCACCGTTGGTCAGTCGATTTCAACCAGATCGAGCGGATCGCTCCGCGCATGCGGGATCGCCGCCAGCACGGGTTGCAGATGAGGATCGCCAAGATGCGAATCGAACGTAATCAATCCCGCGTCGCGGCGTTCCACCAACCGGATCACCATCGCTACCGCGTCGGCGACCGCATCGATACCTCCCGGCTCGTCGCCCCGAACCGTCTCAGCGACCACCTCGAATCCCCCCGCCGCGCCGAATACGAACGCCGCCGCCACCAGCCGGCCAGCGGACCAGACCCCCACGCTGCACCCGCGGTCGACGTCGGCAGCCTCCTGCGCGGCAACTTCGTTCAGTAGCGCCTTGTTGGTTACCGGCGACCACGGGCGATGGATCCATTGGTAGACCGTGGCGAAAGCTTGGGCCACCTCGGGAACCGCGATGTCCTCCAAGGCCCGACAATCTCGACTAGAACGCGATAGAGCCCATCGCTGGACACCGGGTGCGCGCGGGTCGATCACTGCGCCCGGACTCGTCTGGTACACCCGTCCGCCGATGGACGAGACGAATGCCGTTGCAGCGCAATCGCGTTGTCGCACTTTCGTCGACAGCGGCCGCGACTGTTCGGGGCGCCAAGCCTTTATCTCTTCGACCAACCGAGTGCCGACGCCACGCCGACGGGCAAACGGGGCCACATCGACAGCGCCCGGGAATCGACCGCCGTGCAGCGGACTCTCCGTCACTGTTGCGCAGCCAATCATCTGGTCGTCGTCGTCAACTGCCACCAGCGTTCGACGCCGTCCGCCGACATCGCGATCGGGCCCGTGCAGCGCGTGAAACTGGTTCACCCAGAGCGGGTCTGCATCTGGGTCCAGGAGACCAGCCAACCGCGGTGCATCGTGTTGTTGCCACTTGCGGATCCGCATGTCAATCCTCATTCGCCGTAGTCACTGCGTGGCGTCGCCCAATTGACTACCGCAGCTTCGGCGTGTCCTCAAGCGTTGAAACAACAGTGCACGAGGAGTCGCGGTAGCACCAACCGAATTTCCGTCCGTGGGCGTCGGATGTCCAGCGGCCGTGGAACGTATGGATTGCGATCAGCGCACTCGGCCGCTTGTGCGCGTGGTCATCGCTTCGACGGTTTGGGCCAGCAAGACGGCGATTGTGGTGGGTCCCACGCCGCCAGGAACAGGAGTGATGAGGCGGGCGCGCTCGGCCGCGGCAGTCACCGAGTTCCGTCTTAGGGCCGAACACTTCCGGCCTCGTATCCGAACAAACAAGACAGATCAAATTCTGTGTCAGCGATGAAAATCCTTTGATTCCGGTGCAGCGGTGCTGTCACGATTGCCCATGCCCATCAACATCAGGCAAGCCGTGGCTGCGGACGCGATGGCTGTGGCGGAGGCCCATATTCGATCATGGCAAGTCGGCTACCACGGCCTGCTTCCCGCGGCGTACCTCGACGGCTTGCGTCCCGAAGACAGAGCTAGTCGGTATGGCTTCGAACAGATGAACCCCGACGGTCCCTTCACCCAGGTCGCCATTGACGGGGACACGATCTGCGGTCACGTCACCACGGGCCGTTGCCGAGACGATGACCTGCAGGGCGGCGGAGAGATCTGGGCACTCTACGTCGACCCGTCCAGGTGGGGCGGCGGAATCGGACACCGCCTCATCACCGCTGGCTGCGCCTACCTGCGCAGTCGGGGCTATGACGTGGCGTCACTGTGGGTCCTATCGGGAAACGACCAGGCCCGTCGCTTCTATGAATCGGCCGGGTGGAGCTGCGAAGACACACAACGCACCGACTCCATCGGCGACCATCTCGTCCACGAAGTGCGCTATCAGCGGGCACTGCAAAATCACAGATGATCCACTGTCCCGTTTCTACTTAATTCCGAACCACTGCTGGTGTCCTCGCGAAGGCCTGTAAACAATCTGGTTGTGGAGGCCTCTCATGAGACCGGCGTCGTGAAGATGCTGGCGGTGGTTCGCCCTTGCGGCCCCGGCCGTCGGCAAACGCCTATCTCGTTTCCGGACCCGGAGTCCTTTCTCTAGACCGTGCGTGTCGCGGCGGGGTCGCAAGGCACTTGTTCGGTGGGATTAGCCCGTGGTTCTTGCCCGCCCGCACGGATTCAACGCCTCAACGTTCTCGAGCCCGAGAGCTCTCTCGTAGACGGGCGCCGTGCGGGTTCGCTGGGATCGCGAACAGCTCATCGGAGGGAAGGCCATCGAGCCTCGTAAGTAGAGCGCTGCGCGTCCCAATTCGGGTTGGTCAACCACGTACCAATCAGCACGACAGGAGGAACCAACACCATGAAAGTCTTCTGCGGCATCGACTGGGCCGAAGCCCACCACGACGTCGCCATCGTCGACGAGAACGGCCAACTGGTGGCCAAGAAGCGCATCACCGATGACCCCACCGGCCTGGCCCAGTTAGTCGAAATGTTCGCCAGTGTCGGCGATAGCGCCGAGGACCCGATCCCGGTGGCCATCGAGACCCCGCGCGGACTGTTGGTGGCCTCGCTGCGGGCAACCGGCCGGGCCATCTACTCGATCAACCCGCTGGCCGTCGCCCGCTACCGGGAACGGCACTCGGTGGCACGGGCCAAGTCTGATCACGCCGACGCCATGACCCTGGCCAACATTCTTCGCGTAGATGCTCACCTGCACCGACGGCTCCCCGCCGACAGCGAACTGTGCCAGGCAATCGCCGTCCTGGCTCGCGCCCACCAAGATGCCACATGGCGACGGATCAAGGCACACAACGAATTACGCTCGATGCTGCGTGAGTTCTTCCCAACATTCTTGGCCACGTTCACCAGCCGGTTCCCGCTCGGGATCGCCAGCCCCGAGGCCAGGGCCGTCTTGGCCATTGCCCCCACCCCCGGTGCGGCCGCCAAGCTCTCGACGAACCGGATCGCCGCTGCGCTGCGCCGGGCCGGGCGCAGTCGCGGCATCGATGGCGCGGCCGCCGAGATCAAGACTGCGCTGCGGGAGCCTCAAATGCGTCACCTTCCTCAGGTGGAGGCCGCGATGGGCAAGCAAACGTTGGCGTTGCTCGCCGCCCTGGACACCGCCTGCACCAGCGTCGATGACCTCGGACGGGCCTCTGCCGAGCTGTTCGAACGCCATCCGGACTACGCGATCATCACCAGCTTCCCCGGCCTGGGGGACTCGACCGGTGCCCGCGTGTTAGCCGAAATCGGTGACGACCGCCGCCGATTCATCGACGCCCGTGCGTTGAAGGCCTACGCCGGGTCCGCGCCGATCACTAGAGCCTCCGGAAAGTCCATCTCCATCACCCACCGGCGCATTAAGAATGACCGGCTCGCCGCGGCCGGGTGGATCTGGGCCTTCGGTGCGGCCACTCACTGCCGACCTGCCGGTGAGCACTACCGACGACGAAGAGAACACGGCGGCCGACACTCGGCGGCCAGCCGACACCTATTGAACAAGCTCATCGGTCAACTCCACTACTGCCTGCAACAGCAAGTGCTGTTCAACGAGGACAGGGCATTCTCGCGTCCGGGCGCGGCCGTGGCCTAGATATGGATCCCACATCGGTCGCCGACTAGCTGCGAAAAGGACTCGCGCGTAACACCTCTGTGCAGCCACACTTCTGGGGTGACCAGTGAGGTGGTGTTCATCGGGGGGCGATCCGGCGTAGGCAAGACCAGTGTTGCCTTCGAGGTCCATGCCAGCCTCAGTGCTGCTGGTATCTCGCACTGCCTGATCGATGGTGACTATCTCGACATGGCCTACCCGCCGTCATGGGAGCATGAGCTCGCTGAACGCAACCTCGCCGCGATGTGGGGCAACTATCGCGCGCTGGGTTACCGACGCATGATCTACACCAGCACGGTGAGCGTACTTCCCGACGTGATCGCACAGTTGACTGACGCGATGGGTGATGACCCAAAGGTCATCGCCATTCTGCTGACATGCACGGACATCACTGCGCGACAACGCCTTAGCCGGCGCGAAATTGGCTCGACTCTCGACCAACACCTTGAGTCCAGCGGGGAAAAGGCTGGCCTGCTGGCCGGCAGCACCGCAGAGTGGGTACACCGGGTCCCCACCGATGATCGTGTGGTCTGCGATATCGCCGCAGACGTCATCGCCCTAACAAGCTGGCTTACAGAAGCGTCGTGAGACTTATGCTGGAGAATTTCCCTGAGGACGCAGCAACCCCAGGGCGAGATGACGGTGCGAGGATCTGGCATGGTGGCTGATTTTGTAGTCCCATATGACACTTCGTGGCCGCTCCAGTTCGCCGCACTGCGGGATCGCCTCACATCGGCACTATGCAACGTTGAGCACCGCGTCGAACATGTTGGCAGTACTGCAGTCCCCGGGCTTTGCGCGAAACCAGTGATCGATGTCGACGTTGTGGTTCCCACGGCAGCATGGGTTTCACGAGCAACGGCGGCCCTCTGCCAGGCACGCTACCGACACCAGGGCGATCTCGGCATCGCAGGCCGCCAAGCGTTTGAAAATCCGCCGGATTGGCCCTACCACTACCTGTATCTCGTCGTTTCGGACTCCATCGCCCACCGTGATCACATCGATTTTCGCGATCACCTACGGGGCCATCCAGAAGACGCCAAGCGGTACGGAAATCTCAAGTACGACTTAGCTGTTCACCTGGCCGCCAATCGGAAGAGATACACCGAGGGCAAACGAGGTCTCATACAGGAGATCCTGCAGCAGGCTCGGCAGCGGACTGCCGCAATGGATCTGTCTGGTGACGACCGCCAGATTGCATTTGTCGCTGAGTATCCCCCCGTTGCGGGTGAGGCCGTCGTCAGCTTGATTGCGCTGGCCGCAGGCGGTAAGCCGTCGAGCCCTTGACTCTCAATCACATCGGAGGTCTAGAGAAACGACAATGATCAGTTCTTCTCTCACCAGCTGGTGGCTTCTGCGCCGCCGTTTACCGGGGTCCGCTACCGGACCGAGTCTGCGGTGATGCGTTCCAGGGTTCGTCGACCCATCTGGCTGAAAGCCGGATTGCTATCGACGTAGTACCAGACCGCACCCATCGCCTGTTGAAACGCCCACGCCTTCCCGCGCTCCCATTCCTCGGCGTCAGTGTCGAGACACTCACGCATGACCCGGCGGGGCTGAGCTTCGAAGAGATGCCATGCGCTCACCAAGTCCAGGGCGGGATCCGCTGGTGTCAGGCCACCGACATCAAGCACCCCGGTGAGGCGCCCCTGATGGACAAGCAGATTCCCAGGCACCAGATCGCCATGATTCATCATGTCGGGACTGTCCCCACGGGGAAGTTCCCGCATCGCTTCCCAAATTCGGCGAAGCACGTCGGTGTCCAACAGGCCTTCGCTTTGTGCAAGACACTGCTGGATCCACTCGTCATGGTCGGCTAATGCACCACCGCGCCCATGGCCCTTGTATCGGCGACCCCGCGTCTCGATGCTGCGCACGTCACTGACCAATTCAGCTAAATCTCTTGCAAGAAGGATGGATTCACCTGTATCGGCCCCTATCGCTGCCGCGCCATCAAGCCAAGTCTGAACCAGCCACGGCATCGGGTAGCCCCGACCGGGCGCGCCGATCGCCATCGGCCGCGGGGTGGCGAAACGCGTCCGGCCGACCAACTCGCGGGCCGCGTCCGCCTCGGCACGTACTTGAGACCACACCGCCTCGGCGTCGTCGACCTGGAGGCGAAACCGAGCAGACAGCCCTGTGCCGAGTCGAAAGATCTCATGCACGGTGCCGCTGGTGGACAGGCGCAGCAACGGGAGCTCTCGCCATTGAGGGAATTGCTCGTCTATCAACGCACGCACCGTCAAGGCGGGGACCGCCAATTGTCCTGCATGCATGTCCATCCGAGCAGTCTCACACGCCTCGGGAGTGAATTCGTCTACGGCCCGCAGCATCTCGGCCCATCGAACCGGCCCCGGTCGGCGCTGTCGCATTGATCTGGGTCGCATTCATCACCGAGTTGTTCATCCTCCCGCGAACCCTGGCGTGCCCCTGCGATCTTCACATCCGGACACTATGAGCTGGCAATGTCTGAAATGACTATGAATCAAATATGAAATTGACATGGCGCTCATTATGCGTCGCATATGAGTATCTCGACGCGAGTTCGATCCTGGCTAGGATTGAATTTGAGATAGCGCGGATAAACGGTTTTAAATACTGGAAGGGAAATTGAATTGCTGGGCGGCGGTATTACGAAGAGCGTCGTGGTTGCGTCTGTAGCGATCACCTTGAGTTTGGGCTCGGCGGCACCGGCGCTGGCGGCGCCCGAAGTGCAGACATCGGCCCAGGCCACGATCAGTGAGCTGGAAGCACGAGGACTTCGGCCGATACTCAACAAGGTCGGCAACGCACCCATCGAGCAATGTACGGTCACTGCGGTGCGGGAAGGCACTGCTGTCAAGCACTCTTGGATACAGCGCGGCCCGACCGGGAATGTCGGCAACCTCATTCGGTACAAGACTGCATACGTGGATCTCATGTGCAATCGATGAATGATGCCGACGGACTATTTGAACCATAATTCGTGGGTAAAATAGTTGAATCAACTGTTGTCGAGATGCAAGACAGATTGACAAGACACGCCTGCCTACTTTGACAAAATTCGGGCGTGTCGCGAGAGCTTTTCAATCTGCCTTGCAAAGGCCCAGTTCAGGCGGCAGCCAAACCCTGAGACTCACCACCGCCCAATGGAAGCAGAACCGTATCGGCTGGGCATGACACGATCCCACACGTTCGACGGGCGCCGCGACGCCGCAGGGCGGAGTGGCGATGTTGTCGTTCAGCCGGGGACGGTGACGTCGAGGGCGAAGTCGAAGTTCCCCACCCCGTGTTTTCCTGACTCGGCGGAGCCGAGAGAGCCCACGTATCCAGCCCCGCCTTTTGCGGCGCCGATGAACGAGGCGGGCCAGTCCGAAAGCCCGCCTTCGGGACCAAGCACGCCCCGCTGCCTTTCGCATTCATGGCGCCGCGTGATGCCTGTGGTGAACGCGACCCCACCGCCACGATGCGTGATAGGTCCCACATGCGAGTCCCGGGTGCTGGGATCACATAAGCAGACCCGATCGCCTCATCGACCGCATGACCTGGCCATTTGCAGGTACCCGGGGGCCGATCTCCACAATTCCCGCTGACGTAGATGGAATGCCGATGTCGTATCCCGTCACGCGTTGCGCGGGCATGGGCCATCTCCACGCGGCGCACTCAGTCCCGAAAGTCAAATTTGACTAGTGTCAAGTTATGGCGAAAAGCACCGTGACAGCCACGATCACCTCCGGGGCCGTCGAAGGATTCACTCAAGGTGGGGTGCACCGCTGGCGGTCGATCCCGTATGCCCGCCCACCGATTGGCCCACTGCGGTGGCGTGCTCCACAGCCGGCGGAGTCGTGGCGCGGAATTCGCGAGTGCCACGAATTCCGACACTGCGCACACCAAGAGCGCAAGTACACCATCGTGGGCCTCGGCAAATACCAGCCGATGAGCGAGGACTGTCTGACGCTCAACGTGACAGCTCCGCAGAGGTCGGGCGACCAGCCGCTACCTGTGATGGTTTTCATTCACGGCGGGGCCTACATGCTCGGCAGCTCCGCCACACCGATCTACGACGGCGCCGCCCTCGCGCGCCAGGGATGCGTCTTTGTATCGGTAAATTACCGCCTCGGCGCGCTGGGCTGCCTCGATCTGTCCTCCTTATCGACTGCCGATATCACCATCGAAGACAACCTGTACCTGCGCGATGTGGTGTTGGCGTTGACCTGGGTACGCGACAACATCGCGGAGTTCGGAGGCGACCCCGGCAACGTGACTGTCTTCGGCGAAAGTGCAGGCGCACACGCGGTCGCCACACTGCTCGCGGTCCCTGCCGCGCAAGGGCTTTTTGCGCGGGCCATTTCCGAGAGTCCGGCAAGCGTGCTGAGCCGCACACCGGCCGTCGCCGCTGAGTTCGCGTCGCGCTATACGGAGTCGTTGGGCCTGCGGGTTACCGACGCGGCTCCTGCGCTCATGGACGCCAGGCCCGATCAGCTGGTGGCCGCACAAGTGTCCTTGACCGACCAGATGACCGAGTTGGGCGCGTTTCCGTTTGGCCCCACTTACGGCACCGACTTCCTGCCGGTCGAGCCGGTCGAGGCCATGCGATCTGGCATTGCGTCGCGCGTACCACTGATTGTCGGCACTAATGCCGAAGAGGGGCGATTGTTCGACCGACTCGTCAAACTCATTCCGCTGACAGAAAATTCGATCGAGCAGCTACTTGCCGACGTCGAACCCGATCACAAAGAGAGGATCACCGCGGCCTATCCCGATTATCCCGATCCGGCAGCCTGCGTCCGGCTTGGAGGCGACCTGGTCTTCGGCTCGGCCGCCTGGCAGATCGCTGAAGCACACGGCGCCCATGCCCCCACCTTTCTTTATCAGTTCGACTATGCACCCCGTGTGCTCCGCTGGACGGGTCTCGGTGCCACGCATGCCACCGAGCTATTCGCGGTTTTCGACGCGTACCGCAGCCCCGTCGGCAAACTGCTGACTGCTGGAGCCGACCGATCCGCAGCGCTTGGTGTCAGCGACGAAATGCAACAACGGTGGCTCGCCTTCAGCCGGTCAGGAGTTCCGGGCGGCGACTGGCCTCACTATCGCGCAGATGAGCGTGCCGTCATGGTCTTCGACCGCGAATCACGCGTCGACCACAATCCGCATGCCGTGCGCCGTCAAGCATGGGACGGCTTCTCCCTAGGGCTGCCGACAGCCGGTTAGCGCGCCAAACTTACGGCTGCTGCCGTCCCTTACCCACTGAACCGTCAACTACCACGGCCAATCCCGCTGATTGACAAAGCTTCGCTTGTGAATCTGTCTTGCGTACTTTGACACGGCTTCGGTGTGTCGTGGCGGCTTGTCACAGGTTTAGTTGGCTGCGCGGTACTTCACGTCGTGGTCTCCAGACGATCGGTACATAGGGTCGGGGGGTACGTCTTTGATTGCTTCACATCGGCCTTGACGGAAACGACGGCCCCCTCCGAGAGGGTCGGATGCCCCTTGAGGTCACCGACGACGACACCAATTTTCTGTCGCATCGCGGGTTTCGATGGGGGCACCGCCGGCGCTTTGTCAATGACGCCGAAATGACCTGAGCCACAAGCACATCTAGGTCAACATCACCCTGACGCATGTCGTCGCGATTTCTGGCGCCGATTCGGGTGACCCTCTTTGCCGTAACGCACTGCTCGCACGACGGCCTTGGCCCCTAGGAAAATCACTCCACCGGCAGATCTGAGCGCGCCGAAAAGAACCGACCCGAGCGGGAGCTCGACGACCAGGCGGTGGGTCGCCGCAGCCAGCCAGCCAGCCAGCCAGCCAGCCAGCCAGGGTCCATCATGCTTCCCCTGGGCACTTCGATGCCGCTGACGACTAGCGAGAGTTAAACCGACGGTGTATGTTTTACGAACTCGCACAGACGAGGGGTCCACCCACAGCTTCAAGGCTGCATCTCGAGGAGGATTGACTCTGAACGGCACACAGACCGCGCCCGTGAAGCGAGCGGCGGGAGACGATCGCGCCCTCAACGACATGGGCGGCCCACTGATCGAAATCGACCATGTCACCAAGCGCTTCGGAAATTACGTCGCGGTTTCGGAAGCCAACTTTTCGATCGCGTCAGGTGAGTTCTTCTCGATGCTTGGCCCATCGGGCTGCGGAAAGACGACAACGCTACGAATGATCGCCGGTTTCGACTCGCCCACTGAGGGTGCGATCCGGCTGGCAGGCAGTGACATCTCGCGCGTTCCGCCGCATAAACGCGACGTCAATACGGTGTTCCAGCACTATGCGCTCTTCCCGCATATGTCGGTGTGGGACAACGTGGCGTACGGACCTCGCAGCAAGAAGATGGACAAGAGAACAGTCCGTGAACGGGTCGGCGAATTGCTGGAGATCGTGCGGTTGACCGACTTGGCCCACCGCAGACCCGCGCAACTCTCGGGCGGACAGCAGCAACGGGTAGCGCTGGCTCGCGCATTGGTCAACTACCCCAGCGCACTTCTGCTGGACGAACCGCTGGGCGCACTGGACCTCAAATTGCGTCACGCCATGCAGTTCGAACTCAAGCGCATCCAGCGCGAGGTCGGAATCACGTTCATCTACGTGACGCATGACCAAGAAGAAGCGTTGACGATGAGCGACAGGATTGCCGTGATGAACGCCGGCAACGTCGACCAGATCGGCACCCCAACCGAAATATACGAGCGGCCGGCGACAGTCTTCGTTGCGAGCTTCATCGGACAGGCCAACCTCTGGACTGGACGACATAAGGGCAGCCACGACCACGATTTCGTCGAGATAGACGCTCTCGGAACAACATTGAAGGCCCGCCGAGGCGACACCGCGATCGCTCCGGGCGACCGGGCCACGCTGATGGTGCGGCCCGAGCGGGTTCGAGTTTCACCGGTAGCAGGCCTCGGCGACGAGCTGACGCTACGCGCGACGGTTACCGATCTGACGTTCCAAGGCTCAGTGGTGCGACTGTCGATGAGCGCCCCTGACGCGTCGACGATCGTTGCGCACATCGGTCCCGAGCAACGACTTTCGATGCTACGTCCGGGCGACGAGGTACATGTCGGCTGGACCCCAGACGCGGCCCTGGTGTTGCCGTCCACAGACATCCCGATTACCGACGATCCCGCGATGCTCGACGAGTCCTAGGCATCGGAGCCTGGTTCCTCTCCCCTCCGCTCCTTTCCATTCCTTCCCAGAAGGGCATATTCGCAATGTCACCAACCCCGTTCGATCACCTCACCGGCCTCGCCAACAAACAAACTTCGCGCCGACGCTTCATCGGCAGCGGTGCTGCGGTCGCCGCGGCGTTGGCCATCGGTGCACCAATAGCGGCTTCATGTAGCTCTAACGACAAATCCTCCACCGCGACCGCAACGCAATCTGGACCGGCCACCGGCACCCTTCGAGTCTCCAACTGGCCGCTCTACATGGCGGACGGATTCATCGCTGCATTCCAAAAAGCCTCGGGACTCACAGTGAACTACAAAGAGGACTTCAACGACCCAGAGCAATGGTTCGCGAAGGTGAAGGAACCGTTGGCACGCAAGCAGGACATCGGCGCCGACCTTGCAGTCATGCCCACCTTCTTGATGGCCCGCTTGCACGGCCTCGGTTGGCTCAACGAGATCAACGATTCCAACGTGCCGAACAAGAAGAACCTGCGGCCAGACCTGTTGGCTGCCAGTGCCGATCCCGGCCGAAAGTACAGTGCGCCGTACATGTCTGGCCTCGTCGGACTCGCTTACAACAGCACAGCGACCGGTCGCGACATCACGACGATCGATGACCTCTGGGATCCAAAGTTCAAAGGGCGCGTCAGCCTGTTCTCGGACGTCCAGGACGGCCTGGGCATGATCATGCAGTCACAGGGCAACTCTGTCGAACACCCAACCACCGAGACTGTCACAAAAGCTATCGACTTGGTGCGCGAGCAGAAAGATAAGGGCCAGATTCGCCGGTTCACCGGAAACGACTACGCCTCAGATCTGGCCGCGGGCAATATTGCTGTGGCACAAGCCTATTCTGGCGATGTCGTGCAGCTTCAGGCCGACAATCCACACCTGAAATTCGTGGTACCCGATTCGGGCGCAACGACATTCGTCGACAACATGGTGATTCCGTACACGACGCAAAACCAGCACGCGGCGGAAGCGTGGATCAACTACGTCTACGACCGCTCCAACTACGCGAAGCTGGTCGCTTTCGTGCACGGAGTGCCAGTGCTCTCGGACATGACCGATGAACTCACCAAGGTTGATCCCAAGGCGGCCAATAACCCGTGGATCAACCCACCGAAGAACGTGCTGGACAAGGCGAAGGGTTGGGCTCCGCTCACAGACGAGCAGGCAAAACAATACAGCGACGCCTACGCCGCAGTCACTGGCGGCTGATCGTGGCAGGTGCGGCCGTAAGCAATCGGCAGCGAAGCAAGATCGCTCCGTACTTGATGATTCTTCCTGCGCTCATGTACCTGGGGATATTCTTCATGGTGCCGCTCTATTCGCTTGCGCGCATGTCGCTTTCACACTCGGGTGGGTCGGTTTACCTGCCCACGCTGGAATTCAAGTGGGACTTCGGCAACTACCTCAGCGCGTTCAGCCGCTACCAGGACGAGATCATCCGGTCATTCTTCTACGCGACGATCGCGACCGCGTTGTCTCTGTTGCTGGCGTTTCCATTGGCATACGTGATTGCCTTCAAGGCAGGCCGATACAAGAATTTGATTCTCGGTCTGGTGATCCTGCCGTTCTTCGTCACGTTCCTGATCCGCACCATCGCATGGAGAACGATTCTGGCCGACGACGGATGGGTGGTCCAGGCCCTCGGCTCGGTCGGCCTGCTGCCGAGCGAGGGCAGACTCCTCTCGACAAGCTGGGCAGTGATCGGCGGGCTCACCTACAACTGGATCATCTTCATGATCCTGCCGCTGTACGTCAGCTTGGAGAAAATTGACCCGCTGCTCATCCAGGCGTCCAAGGATCTCTACTCGACGAATCGGCGAAGCTTCACGAAAGTCATCTTGCCGCTGTCGATGCCCGGCGTGCTGGCAGGTAGCTTGCTGGTATTCATCCCAGCGTCGGGTGACTTCATCAACGCCGACTACCTCGGCAGCACTCGAACAACCATGATCGGCAACGTCATCGAAAAACAGTTCTTGGTAGTCAAGGACTATCCTGCCGCCGCCGCGCTGAGCATGGTCTTGATGCTGACCATCCTGACCGGCGTGGTGCTCTACACCCGTGCACTCGGTACCGAGGACCTGCTATGAACCAACGGATCATCACGGTCGGCAGAACCGAGAAGAAGGTGGTCAAGGCCAGCCCGAAATGGGGCGATCTGGTCCTACGCTTCATCGCTGCCCTGGTACTGCTATACCTGTTCCTGCCGATCTTCGTCATCGTGTTGTTCTCGTTCAACGACCCAAAGGGCAAGTTCAACTACACCTGGCAGGGCTTCACCCTGAAGAACTGGGCCGACCCGTTCAAATACCCGGCCTTGACCGACGCGTTGAAACTGTCGCTGGACGTGGCCGCGGTATCGACAGGTATCGCGCTGGTGCTCGGTTCATTGGTGGCTATCGCTCTTGTCCGTCAACGCTTTCGAGGCCAAACTGCAGTCGACACCTTTCTGGTGATTCCGCTGACCGCCCCTGAGGTGGTCATGGGCGCGGCGATGCTGACGCTGTTCCTCGATTTCGGCTGGGAAGCCGGTTACGCCACCATCGTCATATCTCATATCGCATTCGAGATAAGTTTCATCGCGATGACCGTGCGTGCCAGGATGCGTGGATTCGACTGGACGCTGGAGGACGCGTCGCTGGATCTGGGGGCCTCCCCCACTCGCACGTTCTTCAAGGTCACTCTGCCGCTGATCATTCCGGGCATTGTGGCCGCCGGCATGCTGTCATTCGCGCTGTCCCTTGACGATTTCATCATCACCTACTTCGTGAGCGGTTCCACCGTGACCTATCCGCTGTACGTGAATGCCGCGGTCAAAGCTGCTGTGCCACCGCAAATCAACGTACTCGCCACGGCAATCCTTCTGATCAGCCTCGTGCTGCTGGCGGGGGGCACCCTATACCGACGTAGACAAGACGATGGCGCCCGGCCCGGCAACTGATACTGCCATCTGTCGACAGCACTTCAGTCCACCTGTGCCGCAACGTGAAAGGTCCACACCGATGTCCAATGATGCGGTTCCACTCCGGCGATATCCACCGCTGTCTCTCACCCCGATCATCGCTGATCGACTGGCCGAACTACTGGCCGTGTGGCCGCGCGAGCTTACCCTCGAGAACCTGGCCGATACACGAGCGACCGATGAACAGCTGTATCCACAAACAATCGACGAGCACGTCGGTACACGGCCGCTGGACTTTTTCGAGAGCGAGATTGCCAGCGCCGACGGCGCTCCAATCCGGCTCGCCTGCTACCGACCATCCGCGAGTTCTGTTGCAACACCGGCATTTCTGTACCTGCACAGCGGTGGCCTGGTAACCGGGACCCGATTCGCGGAGGATCTCAGACTACTCGACCTGGCCGTGGACACCGGTTCCTCTGTAGTTTCGGTGGAGTATCGACTGGCCCCTGAACATTCGTTCCCCGCGGCGATCGAAGACTGTTATGCGGCCTGGAATTGGCTGGCGAGCGGCCGGTCCGCTTTGAACGTCGATCCCAGCCGGATCGTGCTGGTCGGCGAGAGCGCCGGAGGTGGCCTGGCGGCGGCCCTGGCCATCCTGATACGCGACCGGGGCGGCGCGCAGCCTGCCGCTCAACTGCTCGCAACCCCTATGCTGGACCATCGGAACAATTCCGCGTCGGTACATCAGCTTGACGGTATCGGCTTGTGGGACAAAGTAAGCAACCAGACAGGTTGGTCGGCGTACCTAGGGCCCAGTGCTGGAACCGACAACGTCCCCGGCCACGGTTCGCCGTCGTCTGCCGAGGTGTTGGCGAGCCTCCCGCCGGCATTCATCGATGTCGGCGATGCCGAGATCTTCCGGGACGAAGCTGTCGACTATGCAAGACGGCTATGGCTCGCCGGCGTCTCCGCCGAACTTCATGTGTGGACGGGCGGATGCCACACGTTTTATGCGTTGATCCCCGAATTGCCACTGGCACAGGTCGTGTACGCGTCGCGATTGGAGTGGTTACTGCGTACGCTTTACGGGACTGTGCGGGAAGGACAATCGAAGCAACACCCCCAATAATGCAGCCTTCATCTGACTGAGCGGCGAGAATGGCCATCCGGGCGTGCCGATGCAACGAGCATCGCAAGCCCCCGTTCGAAAGCGCGGGTCGCGATAGGGTCCGCCGAATTGCCTTCTGCCAGTGTTGAGTAGGCGGCCGCGAAGCGTGGGAAGCGCTCTTCCTGTCCGGTCGGATCGAACACCACGCTCGGCCCCGACATGTCGAGCACGCTGCCCAATATGAATGATTCGAACGCTGTCAACAAGGGCAGCACTTCAGAACTCGGCCAGCCGACAGCTTCGGCGGCGACCACAAAGTCCTCGTACTCCGCGAGCAACACCGGCGCAGAGGCGCGCGTCGTCATCAGCAGCGGTACCGCGCGGGGATGCCGCGCGAACGCCATTCGGTACGACCGTGCCCACGCTGACAGCCCTTCTTCCCAAGGCAGCTCACGCAAGGCTGTGGAATCGATCTTGGCCGATACCAGTGCGCGCACGTCTTCGATCATTGCGGCCCGATCGGGGACGTGGTTGTAGAGCGAGGTCGGGTTGACGTTCAACTTCTGAGCAACGCCCCGCATGCTCGCGCCCTCGGCGCCGTAGCGGTCCACAAGGGCCAGCGCGGTGCGGGCGATCAGGTCTCGACTAAGGATCGGACGAGGTGGTCGAGCGATGGTGGTCTCCTCTCGAACGCGACCCAGCGTACAGCCGACGCCACGACGCACATTCAGTGCGTCACCGTGCCCCCACCCTAAAACATACGATGTATGTTTTAGGGTGGGGGCGAACACCACGGCGCGTTCGGCGCATCGGTCACGTTCGTTCCGCTACCGAATCGATCCGAGGCAAAAGTCATGTCCCACAGCTTTTCAGTTGTCGAAGCCGATCTCCGCCACCTGCAACGAGCTCTCGACGGCGGCACCGTGACCAGTGTCGAGTTGGTCGCGCGGTATCTGAATAGGATCGGTCACTACGACCGCTCCGGTATCGCATTGAACTCGGTGCCTGTGCTCAATCCGGCGGCGTTCGACGAGGCCCGAGCATCGGACCTGCGCCGCACACATGGGCAGTCCCGCGGTCCGTTGGACGGCGTTCCGTACACGGCGAAGGCCAGCTACAAGGTGCGCGGCTTACCGGTGACCGCCGGCTCACCGGCCTTCGCGAATCTCGTCGCAAACGACGACGCCTTCGCCGTGAGCCGCCTGCGGGCAGCCGGGGCAATCTGTCTCGGGCTGACGAACATGCCACCCATGGCAGCCGGCGGCATGCAGCGCGGCCTGTACGGACGTGCCGAAAGCCCTTACGAAGCCGGGTATCTCACATCGGCGTTCGGCTCCGGGTCGTCGAACGGTTCAGGCACGGCGACAGCGGCGAGCTTCGCGGCTTTCGGTCTCGCCGAAGAGACATGGTCTTCGGGCCGCGCTCCCGCGTCGAACAACGCCCTGGTGGCCTATACGCCGTCGCGCGGGGTGATCTCTGTGCGCGGGAACTGGCCGTTGGTACCCACCATGGATGTGGTGGTGCCGCATACCCGCTCGGTCGATGACCTGCTGTACCTACTCGACGCCATAGTCGGCGACGACCCGATCCGGGACGGCGACCTCTGGCGCCTGCAGAACTGGATTGACCTGCCCACAGCCTCGCGCGTG
>Ga0070667_100000882_pt1 | contig 27713 bp, 26 predicted proteins | sample KBSS33metaG_FD_64659 | JGI IMG/M metagenome (GOLD analysis project Ga0070667, IMG submission 64659) | Switchgrass rhizosphere microbial communities from Kellogg Biological Station, Michigan, USA - KBS S3-3 metaG | ecosystem: Host-associated > Plants > Roots > Rhizosphere > Soil ...
TGGTGGATCCGACCCAGGAAGAAATGATGGCGTGGAATGATGAAAACGGTATGGGCCGCGCTCCCGACATACCGGATTTTATTTCAACGACTCTTGCACAGGTTCGCGAAAGCACTGTTCCTCCCGGTATTCCGGTCTACTTGATTCATGTGATGTATCCGTGGCCTCACGGTCCTTTTCACTCGAGGGACATCGATGCTGCCGAGGATCGCGTGAGATCCCGCCTGCCGCTCCGGCTGAAGTTTCACAAGGAATGGATTGAAAGCATCCCCGAAGGTCATCTGATCAATACGGACATCAGCAGCCATGCCGGAATCAATTTCGAGCAACCGGAACTGGTCATCGATACAATCCGAAAGGTCGTCGTGAAGATTCGAGAGCGCGGGACTCTTCAGTAGCAAAAAAAGGGGGCCAGACCATCAGACCCCTTCGCGGGTCGGACAAGTCTGGCCCTTTTTCCTACTGAGCGACAGTTACGGATTCCGTTGATGGCTGCTTCACTTCCACGGCACGTTTTGCTTCTGCTGCTCTGTCGAAGGATTCTTCAGAGCCCACCTTCACGGCTTCAATCCGTTCCAGATTGCTCTTCGCCTTCGCGTTGTTCGGGTCGGCGGTGAGCGCTTCCTTATACTCTGAAGCCGCCGCCTTGAACCGCGCTGTTTGCTCCAGAGCCATGCCCAGGTTGTTGTGGAATGTCGGGACGTTCTTTTGCAGTTCGACCGCCCTGGAAAGAAGCGGGGTCGCTTCGAAAGATCGTCCCTTCTGGATCAGAATCAATCCGAGGTTGTTCATGGACCACGCATCCGTCGGATCCAGCGCGATCGCTCGGCGATAAGAATCGATGGCATCGTCGGTCTTGTGCTGACCGCTATAACTACGGCCCAGCAGGCGATGCACTTCCGCCGAAGTCGGATTGATTTCTCCGGCGTGCGCAAGTTTAACGACGGCTTCATCGTAGCGCCCCTTGTCAATCAGCATGCGGCTCAGATTCAGAAGACTCTTCAGGTGATCCGGCTCGATGCGAAGCGCCTCGTCGAATGCCTTCTCGGCCTTCTCCGTATCGCCGACTTTGGACGCGGATAGCCCGAGCATAAAGTGCCCCCAGGGATTTTTGGGCTTTTCAACCGTGTACTGTTCGAAGACATTCGTCGCTTCGACGTATTTTCCGGCCTGGAACAGCGCCTCGCCATCGGCATACGAAACGGGACCGCCGACCTTGGGCGTTGTAACGTTGAGCGATTTATCGGATACCGGCGTAGGCAACGAAACGGGCGTCACTTTCGCGGAGCGTTGCGATTCCTTGTTCTCGGATTGCGATGTTTTGTCTCTTGTGCAACCGACGGCGGCAATTGCCGCTGCGAGCAGGGTTGCTGTGATCTTTCCAATGCGTGTCATGTGGCCTCCTCGTGTGGTCGGCCGCTTCATCGCGGTCGATCATTTGAAACCCATAAACGCAAGCGGTCAGCCAAATGGCAGCAGGCGGGATAACAAGACTTCAAATGAAGGAAACGCAACGGGTTGCGAGCTCAACGTGAAATCGATGAGTCCAGAAACGGCGGCGCCGGACGTGTTCGGCCGAACACGTAAATTCGTTGAACGTGTCCAGCGGCCCACGACTGTGTGTGAATGAATTGAATCCTTGGGAGATGCGAAAGACTGCCCTCCTAGAGTTAGGAGGGCAGCGTGATTGCTTCGCAATCACGCGAGGGGTGGTTCCAAAGCCGCAGACGTATAAGGTTCGCTTAGGAACCACCCCGGCGCGCCATCTCTTGATGTCCCACCTTCCTGACTGTATGGACCGGAGACTTGGTGACTCAGGAGGGGAATTCCCGGCTCGTTGATTTGCTGAGTCCGTGGCGGCGCATGATCTTCAACAGGCTGGAATGATCTGCAAGACCGAGTGACTCTGCAGTTCGGGTCACCTGCCAGCCGTGCTTTTCCAGAGCGAGGAGAACAATCTGACGTTCGGCCTGGGCCTTTAAGGCCTTCAAGGAGCCCGGCGCTGCTGCTCGATCGGAGCCGTCGTCGCGATCCTCTCCCTGAATTTCCGGTGGAACATCCAAAACTCCGATCACATCGGTGTCGGTTGCAATCATCATCCGCTCCAGGCAATTACGCAGCTCACGGACGTTATTCTTTCTCCAATCGTATGCCGCAAGCAAAGCCAGTGCTTCCGGCGTGACGATTTTCGGCCGCACGCGAAGCCGTTCGGCGAGTGAGCGAAGCAGTTGATCGACCAGCATCGGTATGTCGGCCAATCGCTCGCGAAGCGGCGGAACACGAAGGGTGTGAACGTTGAGCCGGTAATAAAGATCCTGCCGGAATCGGCCTGCTTCGACTTCCTTCTCGAGGTCGCGGTGCGTCGCGGCAACGACGCGAGCTGAGATCTCGAATGCCCGGCTGCCGCCAAGGCGTGTTACCTGCCGGTCTTCGAGAACGCGAAGCAGTTTGGCCTGTGCCGGCAATGGCAGTTCTCCGACTTCGTCGAGGAAGAGTGTCCCGTTTGCTGCCGTCTCGAATGCTCCCCGGCGCAGCCGGTCCGCACCTGTAAACGCGCCGCGCTCATGTCCGAAGAGTTCGCTCTCGACAAGATGCTCGGGCAGAGCGGCGCTGTTCACCGCGACAAGTGGTGTCTTCGCTCCCGGTCCCCGGCGGTGCAGCTCGCGTGCCACCAGTTCTTTTCCCGAGCCGCTCTCACCAAGAATAAGGACAGCGCTGGGAACCGGCCCCACCCGCTCTATAGCTAGACGAAGAGCGCGCATGGGTACGCTGTCGCCAATCAAGGATGTCTCACTATCGAAGCGCGAACGCAGAGTCCGCAATTCTTTCGCCATGCGTCCGCGCGCGACGGCATTTTCGATTTCCTGAACGACGCGTTCAATGGGTTCGGCTTTGTCGACGAACCCATAAGCGCCAAGCCGTACGGCCTGGACACAGCGATCGTAGCTGCCGGCGCCGGTATAGACGATGACGGGGGTTTCGATGCCTCGCTGCTGCAGACTGCGCAACACCGCAAAGCCATCGGTGCCCGGCATCTCAAGATCCAGCACGACGCAGTCGATCGGCTCCCGTGCCAACAGATCCAGAGCTTCCTCGCCGCCGCCGGCGACAAGCACGCCGAACTTCCCCACGCGCTTCAGATCGTAAGCGTATTGTTCGGCCATGGCTGCAACGTCATCCACCACCAGAACCGTTGTCATTTGCGCTCCACACTCACGGAAGGTATCTCAACCACAATTTGTGTTCCCTTGCCGCGCTCGCTCTCGACAGTGACGGCGCCTCCCAGATCCATCACCAGCCTCCGCACGATGGAAAGCCCGAGCCCGGTACCACCTTCTTTTGTCGTATAGAAATCAGCAAAAATCTTTTCGGTCTCCTCCTTAGACATGCCGCGGCCGGTATCGGCGACCGTGATTCGGACTCGCCTCTCTCCGTCCCTTTCAATGGTCTCGCTCGAAACGCGGACATGGCCTGGCTTGGACTCCAGACTCTCTACCGCGTTCACCGTGAGATTCTCAAGGATACGCCTCAGTGCAATGGGATCTCCGGACACCGCCGGAAGATTCGACTGCAGCTGCACCTCGAACTCCGCGCGATCGCGGCCCTGTTCGGCACGAACCACTTCGCTGATCAGCGCGTTCACATTGCAATCGCGACGGACGCGATTCGGCGACAACCGCTGGTAGCTGGCGGCAAGGGTTTCCAGGTACGTGATGCTGGCATCGACGGTCGGACGCCGATCGGCGAATACAGCGGACAGGGCGGTGGGCTCGTCTCGCTCAACCTGCTCCAGATGACGGATGACATTCCGAAGCGGAATGAGACCATTTTTAATGTCGTGGTTGATCTGGCGCGAGATGTCGCCGACAGTTGCACGTCTTTCAGCGTCGCGCACACGCCCCGCGCTTGTCCGCAAACGGGACGCAAGATCACCCAGAAGACGGGAAAGAGATCCGACTTCATCGGTGCCCCCGCCGAATTGCACATCGAGCCGATCGAGATCGAGGACCGCTGTCTTCGCGGCAAGATCCGCAAGTGGCTTGCTGATGCGGGAAGACAGCCAGGCACCCAGCAGAAGCGCCACGATACCAGCGCCGACGGCCGTCCATAGAAACCACGAATCCACGCTGCGTTGAAGATTGTGCAGCGGCGAGAGAGACTGAATCACCGACAGATGGGCCGTGACAACTTCGAAGGGCGGCTCGCCGCCGGACCGTATCAACGGAATTTCGAATTCGTCTGTCGCAGAATCGCCCGCATTTTCGGGTTGCCCCGCCGAGGAAAGTCCCGCGCCCGGATATACCAGCGATACGACGATTGCATGATCGCGGGCGAGGCTCCTGAGAGTCGACTCATCGACAGCGTTGCCGCCGACGAGTGTGAACGTCCGGCCGCCGAGTTCCAGCATTTCGCTTCGCACCAGCGACAGAAATTCACCCGCGGCCGAACGCGTCGTCATGAGGACGATGCTGTCCGGCCCGCGTTTCATGGCTGCTGCCAGCGCTTCGGTGAGACCCGGCTCGATACGCCCATGTTCGTTCCTGAAATGACCGGAGCTCACGATCCGGCCGTCTTCGTCTTCGATCTGCAGCATCGCCAGGCCCGTAAGCCGCATCGCCGACCCCGCGTAGTCGAGCACATAATTCCGCTCCAACTCGATGCCGCCAACTGCACCCGCACGAAACCGGTTGTCATCCATAAGCGCAATTTTTAAGGAAGCGAGTCGTCCGCTGATTTCCGAGCTCTGGTGCTGGAGGTCTTCCTGGATGACCGCGCCAACGGAAGCGACGCGAGCTTTATATTCCTCCGTTAGTCGCCGAGTCATTTCGTGCCGCAGTCCGAAGGCCAGAAGTGCAAGCGGGACCAGAACGACGACACCAAACGCAAGAAGCATTCGCGTGCGCAACATCATTGAATCAGTCTCTCAGTTCCAGAAGAATTGTTCCGTCCCACTCGGTATTCAGGCGGGAACGCCCGCGACGCACGATGGCCTGAGGGCGCGTATCCACAAGTGGCACGATTGACCGCGGATCGATCCATCCCGCGTTATCCATCAGCGCATCTATTTCGCGGCACGGATCCAGGGGCCGACGATCCAGAGACAGAATGTATGCGGATTCGTTCCCGCGCCGCAGTGCCTGAGCGAGCGCATCGCTGGCGAGCCCGCTCGCGCGAGGATACTTTCCGATGCCGACCAGGCGTTCGGCCAGTTCGCGTGCGGCACTGTCATCCGAGTCGTAGACGATGCGTGGCATCGCAGATGGCGTCACGGGTGGAGCTTGTGGTGGATCAACCTCACAATCCGACAACGATTCCCACCAGAACGGCCCCTCGGCTCCGCGAGCCTCGCCTCGAACGGCATCCTGAGCAAGGGCGCGGCGTTCATCTGTCGAAAAAGAAGGCGCCGCGCCGGCTCGGTTCGGCGTGAGAAGCACGTGTGTGCGCAGCCATGGAAGTGCTGTCGTCTGAAATTGTGGAAGCGTTGATGCGTAGTTCAACGTCCGAGCATCGCGAGTCACAAGCAAGTCCACGCCTTGATCGAGAAGATCCCGACTGTCACGGCCAGAAGCGACTGGAAATCGAATGGAGAAGTTTCCAGACAAATTGAAGAGTGTAATGACGGACGTTCCGCCGCGGCCGATCCTCGCGGATCGGGTTCCCATCGGCCAGGGAGATCCAGGGGAGGGCGTGGCAATTGCGAGGTCCGTGTGGCCGAGCGCCAGAATGGCATCGGGGCGACGGCTTTGCAGGTCGATTTCAAGTGTTCGGTCATCCACGACAATAACCGATCGAACAAGCCGACGAACGTCCGGGCGAAGCTCGCTGCCAATTGCCGGTCCGGCATCGGGACTCATCCAGCTGGAAACCACATCCATCGCCGTGACCGGCGTGTCATCGGAGAACCGGGCATTCGGACGCAATGTGACGACCCATGTCTTCGTGCTTCCATCCAGCCGCCAGGAAGCCGCCAAACCGGGCACGGCATGTCCTTCGCAGTCGACGCGTACCAATGTTTCGTAAAGCTGACGGAAAAGCAGTCGTTCGCTCTCGTTCGTTGGACGGGGTGCGTGGATGGGATCGACTCGCTCGTTAAGACCGACACTGAAGATCGCTTCGGTGGATTCGGTTTGACCGGGAAACAATCTGCAGTCCGCCGCAGCAGGCGTCACCGGCGCACGCGCCAGTTGAGGTGGCACGATCAGCGATGGAGGCAGACCCGAAGGTATCCGGGATGAAGAATGGCGATCGCATGCGCAGACCGTAACGAAGCAGACAACGAAAGCAAGCCGGACGATGATCAAATACCCCTTCTTCATCGCAATCAGTTCTGCACAACATACAGTACTGGCACCGACGGGTCCACCGATACTGCGTTGTCGGCGCGGTCTGTGACCGCGCACAATCCTTCAGCCGACTTGACGATGATAGAGCGGGCGGGGTCGCTGACGCGCCTACACGCGGTTTGCATTTCGGGAGCGTGCATGGCGCAAACGGAGGCGGAATTCGGTCACACCTTCATTGCTGTCGCACGACGCTAAGTGGAGTTTCCGGAGTGAAGACTTTTCCTTCGCCTATCTTGATGACTGTCCCGCGATTTTCATACGGCTTGAAAAACTCCGGGTCCAGCCACGCATCTTTTTCGAAACCTTCGAGCGCGAAAACTTTGTAATCGCCCGGAGGCAGTCCTTTGATTTCGAAGCGGCCTTCCGCGTCCGTGGAAGTGGTTTTATACATATCGGTGCGATACAGGCGCGCCGTGGGAATATCCGGAATCAACGTCACGAAGACTCCGGACGCGGGCTGTTTGCGATCGTCTTCGACTCGTCCTGCCACCGAGCCGGCATTTTTCGCAAGAACGATTTCCAGAACCTTGTCCGGCTCGCCTGCGAAATGAAAACCGGTATTCAACACATCGACGCCACCGAGCCTCGCCGACTTCACATACACGCCCTGCAGCTGATCCGGAATATTGAGGGCCGCCATCACGGGCGTACTCAACATCGGGAGCACATACACGCGCGTATCGTCCGTGCCCACATTGGGAATTGAGAAAGAACCCTTCGGATCAACGGGCTGATTCGGCGATGTGCCCTGCGTTGGAGGACTGCTACCGATCAGCATGGTCAACCCATTGGGCAGCGGAGTTCCAGGTGCGGCCCCTTCCATGGTGACCCGGGTCGGCAATGGGAAACCGGGAGAAAGCGAAAGGATGGCGTTTTCCACATCGCGATTCCGAACATCGACGGTGGTCGCCGCATCCATGTTGCTGATAAATGTTGCGAGATTGTACAAACCCGGAAGTACGTTGCGAATGACAAACTGGCCGGTCACGCCATCGACCGTTCCATTGTAGCGATTCCCTGTCGCGTTCAATGCCGACCGCAACTCCACATCGAGCGGCGCCAGCTGTACAGTGCCGACCGGGTCCTGGATTGCAGATGTTCCGATACCACAGGGTGCATCCGGATTTGTGGGAGGAGGAATTGGACCAGTCGCTGCCTGTTGCCCTGCCGGCAACGGACGGACAGCCGGCGGCGGTGGCGGTATCGGCCCGCCTGGATTATTTTGAACCCTCGACTGACGATCCGGAATACCGCGAACGACGCCGCACACGGTATATCGCCGTACTGGCGTCATCTGAATATCCCCGCCTTTGAACTCGGATCCCGGACGAAGATCGATCGGCCCGGCGTCCTGGATGTACGCCGTCGATGGATAGAAGATGGGGCCGACGTCCTGAGCCTGCGGGTTTGCCGACGCAACAACGGCCGCCTGTCCCAGGATCTGTCTCGCCTGGCTGTTGGTCTGATACGGCGCACTCGGATCGTTGCGGCCGTTGCTGTTCACGAGGAGCTGGGAGTTGGGCGCATATCCCGGCACGACGACGTTCAGAAAATAGCGGCCGGCGGGCAGCCCGTAGAGCCGGAAATCTCCAGTCGCGCTGGTGCGCACCTGCTGGACGGGAATGAGCACGCGAAGTTCTCCCTGAAACGTCGATTTCAGAGCCTGCACCTGGGCATTCACCAACGGCTGACCATTGCTTTCGGCAACCCGTCCTGAAATCGCGGATGCTGCCACCATGCGCACGGTCAGTGGAGCCGCCTGCCGTCCCGCGCTCAGCTGCAGCGGAACACCGGGACCGCCCGGCCATTTCTGGCCGAACTCGGCCGGAGCGAACCCATCGCGCCGAACTGAAATCTCATAGGTACCGGCAGGAAGGTTGGAGAAGAAGAACTGGCCGTCGCCGTCGGTGGTGATGATCGTCGGTTCGGTGGAACCTCCCCGCAATTCCACGCGAGCTTTGGAAAGAGGATCGCCGGAGTCGTCACGCACCACAACGCCTTGCACACGAAATGGCGCTTGTTGCGGGAAGGCGACGGCCCGGAGCGAAATAACAAGGACAATGGTGAGCGTGAATTGCCGGATCACGATGTTCGGCTTCATTGCCGGCCTCCGGGATTCGCGAAGACCTCGACAGAGGACTGTTCGCCTTCATTGATGTGGACGGTTTTTCCTCGCGAGTCAGCCTGTCGAACGACATCAGCGTCCTGCCAGGCGCCATCCGCAATGTCTTCCCATGCGAAGACGCGATAGTCGCCGGCCGCAATTCCCTGGATCTTGAATCTTCCTGAAGAGTCTGTGACCGCGTTTCTATACAGGTCCTCCCGACTCGGATCGGCGGAATTTGGAATGAGTGCGACCTTCACATTCGACATGGGCTCATTGCGATTACTGAGGACCACACCCTGAAGTCCCCCTCCAGTGGCCAGAATGATCTGCAGTCTCTGGTCAGGAGTGTGAGTATCCAGATGCAGTCCGCCACCCAGAACATCCTGATTTCCGTATCGTGCCGACTTCACATACATATCAGCCAGCGGACTCGCCAGCGTCTGGGCAGTCCAGGAAAACGGATTGATCAACGGACTCACCATCACACGAAAGTCGCCCGGGAAAATGCTCGGCATGCGAAATGAATTGTCTGCGGCGTTTGGCGCGATTGCGCCGGTAGACGCGCCTCCCAGGGTTGCGCCTGGAATATCCGGTTGCCTGGAAAGGTTGACGCGAAACGACGACTTCTGCTGAGGCGTCAAAGTCGATGCGAGATTACCTTCGAAAATGAACTCTCCGTTCAGCGTGCCGCCGGGCAACAAGCTGACGGAAATGCCTTCGATGTTCTGATTTCCCATTTCGACTGGGATCCGCGCACCAATGGGGATTGTCCCTCCGAGATTCACTCCCTGATTGATGAGTTGCTGAAGCTGTTCCGGAGAGATGCCCTGGATTGCCGTGGGATTGGTGGCGTTTGGGTCGCGCGTCGAAGAGGATGCATACAGCGCATACGAGCCGGGCGCAACGCCGGCGATATCGAAGTTACCGTTCTTGTCCACTTTGGCGTAAGGAACGACGGCGGTCGCAGTCCAGTTTCGCGGATACAGACGAATCTGGGCGCTTTCCGCCGGCTGCCCCGTGGTTCCATTCAATGCGCGGCCGCGGACGTGAAACGATCCCGTACGTGCTCCTGCGAACGAGAGTTCGACGCTGTTGCTTGAACCGGGCGCGACCGAAATTTTCTGCGCGCGCTGCGGATCGGGGCCGCCGCCGAAATAAACGGGAGCATAGACTTCCTCGGTGTAGGATCCATCGGGCAGATTCTTTCGACTGATCAACGGCGGCATCGCATCCGAACGATGCCCGCCGATGCCCGGCGGGGACACGCTGAACGTCACATTCTGCCGTTGCGGATCTTCAGGCACCGCTGAAACGTAATAGTCGCCGGGTGGCAGCCAGAAGATACTGAACTCACCCAGATCGTTTGTCTGCACCGCATTTAAGGTATAGAGGCGCCTTTGGCCGCTCTCATAAAAGGCTTCCATGGCCTGCACGCGAGCATGTCCCATGGGTTCGCCATCACTGTCGAAGACGCGGCCCGAGATGTTTCCCGTGCGCGGCATCATCAATTTGATGTCCTGGATCTGCTGATTGTCGGCGATCGGAATGGCAAGGCCTCGGCTCTTGTATCCACGCTGCTGATATTCCACCGGAGAAAACGCACCGCCGACTTTCGCGGCCCCGACGCACCAGCTTCCGGCGCGAACCTGTTTGAAAGAAAACTTCCCATCGAGACCCGACGTTGTAGACATACTTTCACCGCCAGTTTTGCCGCAATCGGTTTTCCGAATCTCGACAACAGCTCCCTGTATCGGGTCGCTGGTTCCAAGTATCGTCACGATCCCGTCGATGGTTGCCGTTCCTGGAGGCAGCGGCTGCCCCGTCTGATCTGTCCCAGTCGGCGATACGAAATTTCCGGGCGCGGTGAAAATGATTTGCGGACCGGCATTCGCCGGGGCGGGAGTGCCTGGAAGAGGTGGCGGAACACCCCTCGCCTGCATGAGAATTGCAGCTGCTATCCAGAGTGATCTGTTTGGCATGCTCGTTGGACGAATACTAAGTCTCCTCGGTTGGCAGGGGGTAAAAAAACGCGGTCGCGGGTAAATCCACTCTCCCGACTGGAATGGGGGACGAGCGCAGCGAGCCGATTACTTTGTTCAGGTCGTCCCCTCCCGTGGTGCTTCGCACCACTCTCTCCCGCTGGGACAGGGATGCGACTTTGATGGCCGGCAACAACCCGCCAGATGTATCCTTACGCGCATGCGAACCTTCATTTCATCCGTACTTTGTCTTGGAATACTCACCGCCGGCATTACGGCACAGCAACCGCCGCGAGCGCCGGCTCGCGAGATCGTCAATGTCAGAGGCGATATTTACCGGGCGCGGAACAACAACTACTTCTCGCTGTTCATGGTGACACCGGATGGAATCCTCCTTGCCGATCCCATCAACGCCGCATTTGCCACATGGATGAAGGAGCAATTCGCGGAACGCTTCAAAGTCCCGGTGAAATATGTGATCTACAGTCACAGCCACTGGGATCACATCGAAGGCGGGGCCGTCTTCGCGGATACGGCACATTTCATCGCGCAGGAGAACGTCGCGAAGAACATGGATGGCCGCATTCCTCAAATGCCGGGAGACATGCTGGATCGTAATCACAACGGCAAGTTCGAGCTGGAAGAAATCGTCGGGCCGCTGAACGACAATGCCGGCCGCTGCGGCATGCCAGCCAATTTTTTCCGAACTGCAGATCGCAACGGCGATGGCGAACTGACGCCTGCAGAGCTGCAGCAGGATATCCGCCGCCCCGACATCTACTATTCCGATCGCATGCGCGTGACGCTCGGCGGAAAAACCGTCGAGCTGATCTATCCCGGAGAGAATCATTCCAACGATGCCACGGTGTTGTATTTCCCGGCCGAGCGCGTGGTCTTCGCAACCGAGTTCATCAGCGACGTTGCATTGCCCGCAACCGGCAGTCCTCTGTCATTCCCGAGCGCATGCGGACCGTTTGATGGAAGCCCACTGGCAGAATGGATTCGGTCCTATCGCACCGTGGAAGGTCTCGACTTCGACATCTTTGCGGGGGGACACGGAGCGCTGGGTACGAAAGCGGACGTCAGCGCCAACCGGAAGTTCTTCGAAGAACTCGTCGAGGCCGTCTCGGCGGGCATGGCTCAGGGAAAGAGTCTTGAGGAACTTCAGAAATCACTACTCCTGGAAAAGTACAAGGACTGGAATGGCTATGCCGGTCGGCGCGCGGCGACAATCGACTCGGCATATCGAAACCTGCAAATGTACAAGTAGGAGATCGCGGAACTGTACGGGCGGTCTATGACCCAGGTACCCCAAGACGAGATATCGTGGGCGTTCATAGACCGCCCTTACAAGCGGAAGCCTACTTCGCCACCGCGCGAACAGCGGTAAAATGCATCTCCGTCAGATCGACCGACAAATTACCGGCCAGCGAACCATCAGAGGTAACCGTTGCGGCGCCGGCAAAATGAACGGCGTGCGGCTCCGGAGACTCACCCGATAGTGTGAGCTTACCTCTCGAAAAATCTCCCGTGAGCCGAATTTCGCCATGCGGACTTTCAAGCGTACCGGAAATCTTTTCCCCATCCTGGACCATTACAAGTTTCAGCGACATTCCGTGAACGGACATGACCCACTCGCCGGCAAGACTCTGCTGAGCGTGAACGAGAACCGTCGACATCGCCAATAGCATCATGAGCACGAACCCGACAAATACCTTCTTCATCCATCCTCCTTACTCCCAACTCACTAAGGTTGAGATGGAACGACAGTACGTATCTCCACCTGAACCAACCTTGAACGCATCGTTCATCTGGCGTTCAGCCCGCTTCCGGCTAATATTGGCCTGGAGGTTGGCTTGAGGATTCTGATTGTCGAGGATGAATCGTCGCTGCGAGAACAACTCGCCAGCGCTGCCAGGACCGCCGGATATGCGGTGGATTGCGCCGATAACGGCGAACGCGCGGATCTTCTTGGACAAACGGAAATATACGATGCCGCACTGCTGGACCTGGGTCTGCCGAAGGTCCACGGACTCACGGTCCTTCGACGATGGCGCGAAGCGGGTATCCGAATGCCCGTCCTTATCCTGACGGCAAGAGGAAGCTGGCACGAAAAAGTCCAGGGCATCGATGGCGGTGCGGACGATTACATGTCCAAGCCGTTCCGAATGGAAGAAGTTCTCGCACGACTTCGTGCCCTGATTCGTCGTGCAACGGGGCACGTCATTCCCGAACTTCAGTGTGGAGCTGTCACCCTCGATCCTCGAACCTCGAAAGTCACACGAAACGGAACACTTGTGAAGCTGACCGGCCATGAATTCCGTGTGCTGTCCTATCTCATGCATCATCGCGGACGGATCGTTTCTCAGAGCGAATTGACCGAACACATCTACGCGCAGGACTTCGATCGCGATTCGAATACCGTTGAAGTGTTTATTGGCCGCCTGCGCCGGAAACTGGGACCGACATTTATTGAGACCGTCCGCGGCATGGGATACCGAATTGAGGTGGGCTTATGAACTCGGCACGGTCGTTCCGGTCGCGGCTGATCTCGGGAGCGATGCTGGGCCTGCTTGGACTGCTCGTCGGGGCATACCTGTTCGGGGCGCTTCACCGTTTTCGATCCCCGACACAATTTATGTACTGGCATACGATCCTTTTCGGAAGTCTTGCCGGCGCATTCGTACTCGGCGGCCTTCTGCAGATTCGAAAAGGTCTTTCGGAGTTCAATCAGCTGCGGGCACGGCTTTCGGAAGTGCGCGAGGGCAGAATAAACAGAATCGAAGGCAGCTACCCTACGGAAGTGCAGCCCCTGGTCAACGACCTCAACGCGCTTCTCGAACATCGCGAGCTTGCCGTCGGGCGTGCGCAGGCAAAGGCCGGAGATCTGGCTCACGGATTGAAAACCCCGCTGGCCGTTCTCTCGCAGGAGGCGGAACGTGCAAGAAGCTCGGGCGAACATGAACTTGCCGCCACGATTGCGCAACAGGTGGAACGCATGCAGAGGCAGGTCGACTACCATCTGGCGCATGCGCGCGCGGCCGCGGCGGGAACAGCGCTTGGTTCCTGGTGTGTTATTTCAGAATCAGCGGATGGTCTTGTCCGAACCTTGAGGCGGCTCTATGCGGAGCGAGGCATCGCCATCGAATCGAATATTTCCACGGATCATTCTGTTCGTGTTCAACGCGAAGATTTTGAGGAAATGCTCGGCAATCTTCTCGACAACGCCTGTAAATGGGCGAAGTCGCGCGTCACGATATCCTCTTTCATCGAGGATTCGAATACCGTCATCACCGTCGATGACGATGGACCGGGCATCGACCCGGCAATGAGAAATATCGTGCTCACGCGCGGCGTCCGTGCCGATGAAGCCGCTCCAGGATCCGGACTGGGTCTGGCAATTGTTCGCGATCTCGCGGAACTCTATGGCGGAACGATCTCCCTGGAGAGCTCGCCGCTCGGTGGACTTCGAGCGCACTTGCTTCTTCCGGGAACATGAGAGTCCCATCAAAGCTGTTGGGGTGGTCGTGACCAACTGTACACAATCAGGACCCGGTCGCAATAAGCTCCGCAGTTTCGGCTTCGATGCGTACAGCGGGTGGCTCCCGATCCTTTTTTAAAATCGCAGGCAGAAGCACGCCGCGTTCGCATTTAACCTGATCGAGAAGCTGACCGAGAATCCCGGCAACTCCCGTCTGCACGCATTTCAGACCGGCCTGAGCCGAACGCGGCCATGCCGCAGACAGGATCGCTTCCAGCTGTTCTTCAATAGCCTGGTTGCGCACGGTAATCCGTTCCAGGAATTCCGCAGAAAGCAGATTGCGGCAAAGTATCCTGGGAAATACAACGCATTCGATTTGCAGATGAAGTGCCCAGGCTTGCTGTAACGCACGAATGCCCCGCATCGCGGAGAGATAGGCCTCCGGGGCAGGCCTTCGGTTCGCCAAGAGACCTTTCACGCGCCCAATCCATTTCGAGACTTCGTGAAGGCTGTTCTCCAATTCACGATAATGTTCAAACATAATGGTGATTCTCGGCAGCGGTGTCCGCGTGAATGCCATACTTGAGTTCCAAAGCTTCCAGACGTTTCAGCAACTCCCTTAACCGTTCAGCCCGGTGAGGAGTGTCATAAGCAGCCAGTTCCCTCGCAATGCGGTCATCCTCTTCCGCTGAAAGAATTGCATCTGCACGCTTGAAGACCTCCTCATCTTCGGATTTGATGTGTTCCCGTACCAGTTCCGCAAGTCGCCTTGCGTAGTAGACAAATTCCTTCCCCTTGCGAGACCTCAGCGCGTCTTCAATTCCTTCCAGCAGAGAACGCTGCTGATTGTGCTCGAACGTGATCTGACACAGGCAATCATGTTCGTCGGCATGACTCGCCCCCAGCAGTGCCGGGAACAGAATGGCTTCCTCCTTCTCTTGATGGTGATCGTCCCCAAAAGCCTGTAGGAACTCCAGGACGCAGACCATATCGCGATCATCCACATCTTCACCATTTGCTACACGATTGGCCATTTCGCAGATGACCTCAAGAGCCCGAAGGATGTATCGATGCTCGTCCATCAAAATACTTGTCGCTTTCATGGCGGACTCCTTTCGTTAACACTCTTACTGCAAGTGGCAGTCCTTCATCGCATCCTCTGAATACAGTCACTTGCCAAGCAGTCGGAATTCCTGCCGAGTCGAAACTGCAAACGATGCCGCCTTTTCTCAATGAGAGACGACAAACTGGCAGGAAAAGTGAAGGACCATTCCACAATGGGAACGGCTTGTTTCAGATCTATGAAGGAAGTTTGAAAATGTTGGTTCCCGCGGGCAAATGCGGTCTTCTAAATCACGGATCCCACAAAACCAAAGAAGAGTATTCCGTGGATAAACCATCCGAGAAGACAAACGGCGACGGCACGGCCCGTACTTGTGTAATCCAGTGCCTGGCGGATGGCGATAACGAAGGTGAACAGCATCAAAAGGCTGACGACTGCAAATACCGGCCCCCGAATCGGCTGGAAAATTCCGAACACGCGCAGGATGCCGATCGAGGCCGAGAATCCGGTCGTCCGCAGTACTTGGCCAAAATCGGCCTGAGTGACGGTTCCGGGCAAAAGATGTGTACCAATGAACAGCGTCAGCAGGACCCATATCAGCCAGCTGATCATTGCAACAGCGAGCATACCCAGGAGACTGCGGGGGTCTGTGGCTCCAACTCCTATGGCCGCCGCCAAACTGGCAAGGACAACCACCGCTACGGCCTGACCGTTGGCTGTGTGATCGGCTTCAACCTCCTCGTAGGTCCCGGATTGAAACCGGGCAGCGCCAACCATCCGTGCGGGAAAACTTTGCATGTTTCTACCTTCCAGGCGCCGGACTCGCATCAAGCGTATTTGGCGCGATCTTTGTAACGATTCGAGAGTTCAGCCATGCGATCAGGTCCGTCATTTCAGATTTCTCGAATTCCGGCCATTCGATGTTCTGCCGTTTCATTTCCTTCAGCATCGCGGGGCCGTGCCTCCAGATTGCTGCTGTCAATGTGATGGGTGAAAAAGCTTCCGTCGCCAGAGTGAGATTCGGCGCTCCAGTCTGAGTTCGACGCATTTCATGACAATTGGCACACGACTTCGCCTCGTAGACCTTCTTCCCTCTGGCGGCATCGCCGGGCTCGAAGAAGAATCTCTGCGCAAACAGGAAAGCGATGAGGTTTCGCATGTCGCCGGATGCCAGTTTCTCGGTCTGACCGCCCTTGCTTCGCATTTCGGGCGCGTGATTCCACATATCCGCGATGTAATCGGTGACCGATGACGGGGCAGACTTCGTCAACAGATCAATTCTGGCTTTCTGGGGTCCAAAGCTGTGACAGGAGACGCATGCCCGATCAAAAACGTTTCGTCCCAGCCCCGGCTCCCCGACAGCAAACGCATAATTTTGCGGCTCGGTGTCGGGAAGTTTGCTGAGGAATGTCACCAGATCCACCACGTCCCGTTCCGACAATCGTGGCCAGCTGATGCCGCGATTCGATGTTGCAGACAGCATTTCGTTGGAGTGGTTCCACATGCGCTCAGCCCAGACGATGGGATCCTTGAGGTCCGTCCATTTTTCCAGCACCGATTTTGTGGACGCCTGGGAAGGTTTCGTATCGAGAATCTCGCTGTGGCAACTGGCGCATCGCTTGTCTTCAAACAGCGCCCTGCCGCGAGCGGCATCTCCCTTTGGAGCGAAGTACAGTGTTGCGTAGAAATACGCATACAAATCGGCAGCTTCCGTCGGCGACAGCGTGGGAACCGGCTTGTTCTGGGATTCGAACTCCGCCCACATGGAAGGACTGTGATTCCACATTTCCCCGGCAAGCATCGCCGGTTTGCTGGTCCGACCCGTCGGATTCGAAAAATCGGGAGCCCGACTTCCGCCTTGCCCGTTCAGCGAATGGCAGGAAAGGCATCCCTTTTCGGTGAGAACGCGCTCGCCGGAAGCCACACTGCCAGGCATTACCCTTACCTGGCCAATTGCAGCTGAGGAAATCAGTATCAGGACAAGGAGGATGAACAAGCCTGTCTTCATTGACTGTAGCTTACCGCTTTCCGCTCGAAGGTCGAGTGCATAAAACTCGCAGCATTTCCAATCGGGATGGAAAGTACAGGAATGTGGGATGCGCGGATGACGCGTTCCGCCGTGGCTCCAAGCATCACGCGCTCCAGCACACCCTTGCTTTTCAAATTCTGAACGATCAAGTCCGCATGGACTTCGTCCGCGAATCGGATAATGGTGATGTGAGGTGTTCCCACCAGAACAGAGATATTCACTTTGACATCCTCGATCTCAGCCCCTTTCACAATCTGCTGAAGCCTTTCCCGTGCCATATCCTGAATCGCCGACAAATCAAACGGCAGCGAACCGGGCAGCTCCGTTCCCCACTGTCCGGTTTCGAGGGGATCGATCGCGTGAACCAATTCCAGTTGCGCTTCGAATGTTCGCGCGAGTTCTGCAGAATACCGCAATCCAATCTCCGTGTTTTCGGAAAGGTCGACGGCATAGACAATTCGCCGAATCGGCACCGCGCCCGGTGCGTGAATTTCGTGGCCCGGAATGATTCGGGACACGGTCAGTATCGGAACCGGTACCTTTCTCAGCATGTGCTCGGTAGTGGACCCCAGGAAAAAGCGTTCGATGTTGCGACGGCCATGACTGCCCATCACTACGAGATCGATCTTCTCGTCGTGAATAATCCGGAGGAGTTCCTCACGGACATCTCCTCCTTTAATGATGGGATGAATATTCACGAGGTTGCGATAATCCTCCGGAACGGATTGGTCCAGGGATTTCCTTGCATCCTCGAACGCAAGTTTCTCGAGTTCCTGAATCCTTTCCGGAGACCCATAATCGAACATCGCCAGCGATGGAACCACATGAGCCAGCACCAGGCGCGCTCGAAACTGGGCGGCCAGAGATATCCCATATCGGAGTGCTTTGCTGGCAGGTTGAGAGAAGTCGACGGGAACGAGCATATTTTCGAGTTTGATCATATTGTCCCCCTACGATCGGAATGTATGTGTCGCAGCGCATGAGCGACAAGTTCGTGCCGCCGGAAGGGTTTTCGCAGAAGTTCTTCCGCACCGAGCCGCCTCGCTTCCGCTTCCGTCTCCGAGTCCGCAAAAGCGGAGATCAGCAGCACCGGGGTTGTCGAATGCATCCGCCTCAGTTCCGCCAGGAAATCGAGTCCGTTTTTCCCAGGCATGCGGTAGTCGCACACAATGAGATCAAAGTTTCGCCGTCCCATCGCTTCCAGCGCATGATCGACATCGGCTGCTCCTTCAACGATGTGGCCTTCGCGTTCGAGTATTTTCTGAATCGAATTGCGGCAGGTTGTGTCATCGTCCGTGACCAGAATCATCCCCATGGCTTTATCTCTCCTAAACCTTCACGGCGAGAAGTGGGGATTCCATATTCGAAAGGAATTTATCCGTCGTGGTCCCCAGCAAATGCCGGTGCATGGTTCCGTATTCGTGCGTTCCCAATACGGTAAGATCCACTCCCATCTCGCGTACTGCAGCAGCTATCCGCTCGGAGGCATTGCCGGTTTCGACCAGCCGGATCACTTTTGGATCGTCCAGAAACTCATCCGGGACCAGATTCAGCAGCTGATTCCTGGCCCATTCCTCCATTCGAGGAGTGGCATCCGTGTAGTGGCCCTGTTTCAATGCAAATTCAACGGCTTTCGTCGTTTCGATCACATACAGAAGGTAAATGGTTGCATCGAACGCCTTCTTCAGTTCGAACGCATATCGAACCACTTTCTTCGAGTGCTCCGAAAAATCCGTGGCGACGAGAATGCGTCCTGCGGATCCGCTCAATGTTGAGGTTTCCATGCGAGAGGAAATCGCAAGTACAGGACGGTTCGTCGTGCGAATCACGGCATTGGTAACGTTTCCTGCAGCAGATCCCATCACGACGAGATCGACTTGCTCCTTCTCGGCAAGGGCAACAATTTCTTCAGATATCTTTCCACGGGAAATCACGGACCGAACCTTGATGTTCTCGCCAACAGCAGCAAGAGTCTTCGTCATCTCCTGCTCTGCAAACACGTCCAGATGCAGCTGAAGCTGCCGAACATCAAAGAGAGTGACCCAATGAGGGGTCCTCTCGAAATAGTCATTCACGACATGCTGAATGATCAACTCGCCCTTCTGGAATTCCGTCAACCGGACGGCATGCGCGAATGCATGCTCGCTATTTTTGGAATAATCGGTCGGGAATAATACTTTTCGATACGGACCCATATCTTTACCTCCGGACTACTTCTGCCCTGATCCAATGCAATCGCGGGCCCCAACTGTCGGAATGCCGCAAGTATCTGATATTGCACGTGAGCTGAAGACGCGATCGCTATCGGGAGGCCAGTCCCCAATCGACGCGCTGGCAGAGGAATCAAGCACGATGGGACTGAAAGCGACGGAGTGTCACAAACGAGCGCTTTTCAGTGTCACTGCCCGACCGATTGTCGATTTGAAATGGGTGGAAGTTGATCTGCGGCAACGCCGATGCTAGTAAAGCAGTGGAAGCTGCGCCGCAAAGGCCAGTTGTGAAGTCAATCCCAGCCGTCGGTCGATCTGAATCACCCGGCCGGCCAGGCGGGGAGGCAGAATCTTCCGAAATTCCGCCAGCCATTTCCTCCGCAGCTCGGTCATCTGCTGATCTCCGTCCAGAACGTCACTGGCCAGCGAGAGCGCGGTGGAGTCGTCCAGGTTGGAATAAACGTCGACGTACTTTTGAACAATCCTGACCTGCTTATCGATGATGACCGCCTGTTCCGCCTGGAATTTTGCATAGGCCGGCCAGAATTTCGCAGCCTGATCCGGCGTCAAGGTCAGGTTCTTGCCAAGCAGGTCGGCCCGTTCCGCCTGAAGATCATTTCGATATGCCTTAAGCGCCTGCTCCGGGTTTGTCTTGATTGCCAGTCCCGCAAGAGACTGGGTTTGGGGTGCCGCACTGGTGAGGGTTGCAATCAGACCAATTGCGAAAACGGAGCAGAAGTATCGACGCATTGTTGTCCTCCAAAGGAATTCGCTACTGAGCCGGATTTTCGACAAGGCTGAGGATAGGCTTCCGACGTGAAAATTAACAATGCTTTTCAGGACGATGTCGAACGATCCACTGCATGAACGCGGATGCGCGGGAAGTGGGGCGCTTGCGGCTTCTTCAGGCCTAGATCGGATCGGAAGACAGCAGCTTGTCGGTGATTTCGGATATGAGCGATTTCACCAATACCCTGTCCTGAGCGAAGGGATGATCCTCAAGGTAAGTTCCGAGGTTCTCAAGGGAATCCATCCATTTCTTTTGACGCATATACAAACATGCAAGCATCAGCCGGGCGGCCGGCATTTCGCTGTCGAGTTCGAGCGCCAGCTTGAAGCTTTTCTCGGCATCGGCCTCCGAAGATGACCGCTCGTATGCCGTGCCGGCCAGGCAGTGCGCCACGGCGGAGGATGGTTTTAATGCAAGTGCGCGGGCGACATTTTCCAGAGCGAGGTTCAGGATCTCGCGTTCGTCAGGCATTCCTTCAGAACCCTGTATCTGCGCACGCGCAAGATTCAAAAGAGGCTGCGAGGACCGTGGACTCAAGTCGCTGGCCCTACTGAACTCCATTTGAGCATCCGAATAACAGCCACTTTGTTCGTAGAGCATTCCGAGGCGTGTATGCAATCCATAGAAGGTCGGGGCCTTCTCCAGAAGGCCTTCCAGGCGTTGAACGGCGCCTCGAATATTTCGGTTGGAATATTCCTCCAGGGCTTTCGCGTACTCTTTCATCACCGCTGCGGAAACACCGGGTTGAACTTCCTCAACGTCGGCGACCTCGGGATCTTCCAGTGGAAAATAAAATGTGAACGCGGGCTCGTTCTTGCCGTAAAAGAAACTTTTCTTCATCACAGTTCCGGGACGGCAGAGAATTTCGAGGTTTCTCGAATCCTGCTTCTTTCCGTCAATCCAGACGATTACCCGATAGGATCGGAGCGTGAGGTTCGCCAGTTCATAATTGCCGTGTTCATCCGCAGTCGTTTCGGCGACGGCCACACCTTTTGCTTTCGGATTTTCGGCAACTATACGGATCGAAGTAGCGGGAATGCTGGTCGTGACTCGACCGCGCACGGCCAACGCTGGCGAATTCTGTGCGTATGCTCCAGCCTGCCCGAAAAAGAGCATTGCTATAAAAGCGGCAAAGCCCAATGTCCGGGAAATTGCACGTGAAAACATGACGAACTTATATCTGAACGCGAGAAGACGTGACAGTAAAATCAAGCGGTCAGGTGGCGACAGGCAACGGCGAACACGCGAACGGCGGCAATCATTGTTGCCGCCGTTATTCAATTCAAAGAGACGTTAATCGAACTGCGACTAATCGCCGAGCCTATTTAACAGGAATCTCTTTCCTCTCCTCTTTTCTTTCAGGAATGGGAACAATGATTTCCATCGTTCCGTTGTTCAGTTGTGCGGTTGCCTGATCGGTATTGGCACCATCGGGAAGGACGATAGTTCGGCAAAACTTTCCGTAGCTGCGTTCGGAGTGGTAATACCCTTCGCGCTTCTCTTCCTTTTCCTGCTTGCGTTCCCCTTCGATCGTCAAAACGTCGTTGGTGACACTCACCTTGATGTCATCCTTTTTCAATCCCGGAACCTCGGCGGTGATCTTCAGCTGCCCAGGCTGTTCTTCCACTTCAATCGCGGGTTGCCAGATATCCAACGAAGGATATCCGGATCTGCCGAATACCCGGTCCATATCTTCAGTGAGTTTCCGCATCATGGAAAACGGGCTCAAACTGAACAAACTTCCTGGAAAGGAAGGAGTTAAATTCAGCCCAGAACGATTTGCCAAGGCTGAGCCTTCCGGCTTGTTTTCTTTCACGATGCTGACTTGAGCCATTTCGAACCTCCTATCTTTTTTGTTGTTTACGAGCTCGATCTCTCGACACTGAAGAAACACCTTCCAATCTATATTCGCAATTCCCGGGATTGCAAATCGGAAATCCTGGACCTTGAAAACTTCACGACATGCGGCGAATTCGAAGAAAAACTCGGTCGTCCGGACGGTCGATTTCCCTATTACTTCTGCAATTCGCGCACGATTACGAGCAAGACCACCGGCCAGTTGCCGGCGGTTTTTTTACAAAACTTAGCAATGGATCGTTTTCCATTTGCTTACACTCTACGTCAGAGCAAAGTAGAGCCCTCGAATCGGTATCTGAAAAGTTCAACACTAAAGCTGAGGTAGTCGACTATGAAACGGTTTCTCTTTCTTGTGGCGATAACAGTTCTCCTGATCCCAATCCGCTACCCTCTTCACGCTCAGGACGGTGGATTCGGCGGTGGCGGCGATTCCATCGACATCACGGGTATTCTCGGGGACCGCGGAGGGCGGGGCGGAGGCGGCTTTGGTGGTCCTGGCAATGGAAGAGGAGCAATTCAACTTCCGGAATCCAGAGTGTTGTTCTCCGATATCCAGTCGGCATTAAAGAAGGGCAAAACTCCTTTGGATAAATCCCAGGAAAAACCCCTGCGCAGTATGCTGGATCAGGAGGTCGTCAATCTCAGCGATCGTGTGCAACTCCTTCGTCAGAACAGTAACAACTCTAATTTCGACCCGGGTGGAGGAGGATTCCCAGGTGGCCGTGGTGATTTCGGCGGAGGTGGCTTTCCTCCTCCGGGCGGCGGGGATTTTCCTGGAGGTTTCCCCCGTGGAGGCAACTTACCAGCTTCACCGGACGCTGCCGGCGGAAATGGGAACAACGCGCAGGCCAATACTCTTGCGGTACAGACGGAAACCGTTACCGGCCTGAAGAACGACGACTTTCTGGAAAACAAACTGCCGGCATTCCTTTCGCCCGAACAAGTGGCCTTGATTCAAAAGGCAAAAGCCGCCGACAAGGACAACACCACATGTCTCGGAGGACTGCTGGACCGAGTTTCTCCCCTAAACCAGAACAATGGTGGTCGCGGAAATAACAATCGCGGCAACTTCAATAATTTCAACTTCAATAACGCTTCCAGGAAAACCAATGGCCAGGCCTTCTGCATGACGGCAGAAGCAACAGCCAGCGATCGCCTGGAGCCAATTCGGAAGGAACTCGCCAAAGGTAATCTTCCATTGGCGAAGGACAAGGAGACGATCGCGGAAGTCTTCATGAAATCACAGATAAAGGATCTGGAAGACGCGCTACGTGCCACCCTCACCGCAAGTTTTGCCGGCAACCGGGGCGGAGGCAACAGTGCCAATCGCAATACCAATCCTCAACTGGTGATCCAGTCCGCTACTGACGATATGTATAAGAAGGCCGCAGCCATGCTGAATCCGCCGCAGTCGGAAACTCTGAAAAAATGGCATTACCAACAGATATTGGAGCGGGGTGGAATAGAAGCGCTCATCGGAATTGAGTCCATGCAGAATACGCCGCTGACAGAGGAACAGATTGCCCGTCTCACGGCCGCATGGCCGGAACTGCGAACACAATTGCAGAATGCAGCCAGGACTGCCAACAAGAACGTGTCCGCCAAAGATCTGGACAGTGCGGCGATGATAAAGATCCTCGATATGCTCGAGCCGACGCAGGTTGCGTCATACCAGCAGGCGAGTAAGCTCGTTGCGGGCAAGTAGGAATTCAATTCCAAATCCTGCCCGACGGCAACTTTCTATTCCCTGGTCGCAAGGGAAAAAAGGTACAGCAGGACGCCAGCCAGCGTCAGAGGGCAGCCGATAGTCAGGAAAGCCATGAAGGCGAGCGGATGGGACCAGGACATTGTCAGCAGCTGCACCAAAAGCCCGGCAACGACCAGTAGTCCAGCCCAGCGGATTCGTTGCTCGATCGTGGTAGTCGCCATTCAATTCTTCTCTGTCCAGAACTTCGCATCTGCAAGCGTTTCCACATCGTGAACAGTGTCGTGACACCGGCTCGACATGCACGAGAGTTTGTTCTCGGCGGCCAGCTGAAGCATGTCGGGTGTTTTATGGTGCGAAGAAGTCTCCATATACGACCGCGCGCCCGCATGACAGTGCAGGCATTCTCGATTATTGAAAGGTGTGTAGAGCTTGATGTCCTCGGGTTTCGGAATGTTTCCGAGATATTGAATATAAACGTGACGCAGACCTCTGATTTTCGCCGTCAGCCCGCCATACATCGTGTAGTCGGAGTGACAGGTATAGCAGGCCTGATCCCGCGGTACGCGATTGTTCTGGTAATGCGCGGCCGGTATGTAGCTCTTATCATCCACGTGAAGGCTCTTGCCGTAATCTTCCATGACGTGACAGGACATGCAGAACTGGGTGCTTTTGGATTTCTCCATCTGCTGCGACAGTCCTGCAGCCATCGCCAGTGCGGGCAAAAGGAACAGCGCGATGAACGCGAGAATTTTGCCCCCGCGTGCCCGGGTGAGACTGGCATGAAGCGCGACCACGCCTGCCAGCAGCGCCGTCATACCGGCGACGAGAATTTCGATGACCGTCAGAGAGGGCATTCCTATTTTGCGAGGCTGCGCATATAGGTCGACAGCTTCCTGCACATATCGGCGCCGAGCTCTTTCTCGAATGCATCCATATCCTGACCCTTGCCCTTCAATATCGCATTGAGAAAATCAGCGTCCGTCATCTTCTTAACATCGGCAGAAGAGATATCTTTCACCTTGAGTTTCTTTCCCTTTGCCGTCTGGCCCTTTCCGTCTTCACCGTGGCAGACGGAACACTTGTCGAGATAAACCTGTTTGACATCTTTATCCTGGGGCGCTGCCATCATCAGCGTGCCTATTCCCACGACCAGCACCGGAACTGCGAAAAGCCATTTATTCATTCCAGAAAATCCTCCATAAAAATTCAGAATCCCCGCGTCCAGCGCACCGTAAGCAGATTGGCGCTGAAGTTATTCACGGGAACCAGTTCCTCCGTATAGTACGTCCGTTGCAGATCAATGGAAAGCCGGCCCGCCCTGGGTATCTCGAAAAAGACTGTTCCCGTGATCATTGGAAATACCAATGGCCCGTATGCGGGCGGTTCCGTACCGATCTGACCTGCACCTGTGGTTCGATCGTAGTTTCCGGTGGCCCTCATGCCGATATGATGTATGGGTTTGATCTCGAGTCCCCCAGTCCATACTCGATTGATCGCCTGGTCGCGCAGCGGATTATTCAGGGGAGCAGGCCCGCGGAGAAATACGACATCCCCGGTCGCAAGGAAGCTGTCATAGGTGAACCCGCCAAACATCGACAGCTTCTCGTTCCACGCGTAAGACACCGTCGTGGAATTTGCCCGGATTTTATTGCTGTAGTTTGTGTCAATCAGTGTGCTGTTGCTGGTATTGGTGGAGTTCTCGATCGACAGTTGTTCAATCGGCTGATAGCGCACCAGCAACCGTCCGCTAACTCCAGTGTGCGGGGTAATTGCCGTATAGGATGCGCTGTTGTTAAAACTGCGGAAATCCCCACGAATGTTCAGTGTCGAGAAAGGCTTATAAACGAATCCGATCTCGGGCCGGACCATGTCGGTTCGCTGTGTTCTCGCAGGATCGGTAATGCCGTTTTCCACGGACTCGATATCCGACTTCAAAAACCGGATTCCCGGATGTATTGCAAGATTCTTCATCGGCCTGAAATCCATCGCCACATTGAGATCGTGCAGACCATTGCGCCACTCGATGTCGTCACCTCCCATGTTGGAGATCGTGCCGTTCAACAGGCTTTCCAGATTGGATACGGATTCGCTGGTGTAGCGGAGATAACGGTAGTCCACATCCACATCCCACCAATTTCGTATTTCATACGTGAACCCCTGCGTCACCGCATGGCTGGGCTGGGTCACCTGCGCACGGCCGCTCTCGCTGATGGTATAGGGAGCCAGTGTCAAGGTACTGTCCGGTGCAATTCCGTTTTCCGCCTCGTTCGAAGTGGCGGGTCCGCTATACCGGTTGTAGATGTAACTGCCCCGCCATTGCAGGCGGGAGGTCAGCTTACCCACGTACGAAAACTCACTGATCGGCGTCGTCAACCGTCGCGATTGCGACCAGGACAGGTTGGCAAGAGGCTCCATCTGCGACAAAGGCACGGGATTGATGCTGGTTTGATTCGGAACGACCTCATCGAAGGTCACGTTCTCATTGAACGTCTGGTAACCCGCCTTGTAATGAAAACTCCAGGAATGCCATGAGTAGTCGATGCCTCCCGCCACGCGATTTGTGGAGTCCTGCAGGGGGGCCAGCAGATAATACGGATTGGCGCGAGCAAATCCTCCCCAGTAGACGGGAGAGTTGAAGAAATCAATCGTTCGAGTCGTGAACACATTCCCGTCATTGCTCGTGTGGCTCGTCTCAAATGTGAACTGCAGATTCCGTGTCGCATGAAGCGTGAGATCCGCAGACCCGAACTTCCGCACCGTTGCCCAGTCGTGATTCGTGGTAAGGCCTCTTGGAAATGTGGGAACAAGCGCGGTGATAGGAAGAGCAACTTCGTCGTTCTGGTTCCAGTAGTAATAGCTCTGTCTCCAATTCGCACGAAATTCGTAGAGTCCCGTTTTCGACACCATGAACTGCGCCGACGGGAATGGATCTCCTCCAATACCGCTTGCAGTGAAGGAGTAGCGGTCCGCAAACGAACCTTTTCCATCCTGCGAGTCGCCATAGAGAGTCATATCGTGGACGCGGAAGCCGTCTCGAAGATTGAACATCTGCTGAAACTGTGGACGATATCCGGATACATCGATGAAGCGATATCCCACAGTGGCTTCTCCGTGATTTTCGAAGCCTCCGAATGGAATGGGATTTTCCGTCGGCGGCTCCTGAGCAAATGACGCGGTGGACATCGTCAGCACCGTCGCAGCTGCAGCAACGATGCGGCAGAAAATGAATTTGCTTCCTATTGTTTTTCTCATCGCAGGAAATTCACATCGAAGTTGGAGCCGTGAATCGTGGCGTGGCAGCGCACACATTCTCCGCTGGTTTGAAAACTCAATCGGCCGTGTGGAACAGCTGCCTGCCCGCGAAATCCCGCATGGCATTGCAGGCAAAGTTCGCGCCCTTCCCGGCGGACAAGCATCATGCGGTTGACACTTCCGTGGGGATTGTGACAGGTCACACAGCCTTCAATTTTTCCCGCAGGATGCTCGTAGACGAATGGGCCGTGCTTCTCGACGTGGCATTGTGTGCAGGTATCCGAAACGGGCCGGACGAGATTGAAAGCATTGGGCGTGCCGTGAGTGTTGTGACAATCCGTACACTTCATCGAACCTTCGGGAACCCGATGATGCACGGGCAATGCAAACTGCGCCTGTATCGTACCGTGACAGGTGTAGCACAGCTGTGGTTGTGGCGATTTCAGAAGACTGTTGCGAAGCCAGCGCATCTCGTCCGGTCCGGATATGATCTGGAAGAACTGCGCCTGGGCGGTCGAGAGTTCACCCTTGCTTGGGTCCTTGTTCTCACGGACGAGGTGCGCCGCATGACACGTATTGCACGAAACACCTTGAGCCGCATGTTGGGAATGGTTGAAGCCCTGCTGCAATTTACCTGTGATGTGGCACGACTGACAACGGTCCGAGTTTTCCTTTGAGGTTCCGTGAAAACTGAATATCAGTTTGTTCGCCAGCGCGGTCTTCGCGTCGTCGCCATGAGCGGCCTGCTCCGCATCCGTGTGGGCCTTTCCCGGGCCGTGGCACGTTTCACATGATATGGAAGCTTTGCCGCTGCTATCGATGTGTGCATGGCTGGTCTTTCCAAACTGTGTCGCTTCCGATTTGTGACACCCGCGACAGGTCGAATCCGGCAC
>Ga0070667_100000883_pt1 | contig 27691 bp, 28 predicted proteins | sample KBSS33metaG_FD_64659 | JGI IMG/M metagenome (GOLD analysis project Ga0070667, IMG submission 64659) | Switchgrass rhizosphere microbial communities from Kellogg Biological Station, Michigan, USA - KBS S3-3 metaG | ecosystem: Host-associated > Plants > Roots > Rhizosphere > Soil ...
GCAGTACCGCTTCCTTTGATGAGAAGTAGAAGTAGAAGGTCGGCCGCGAGATGCCGGCGCCTTTGGCCAGGTCATCGACGGAGATGTCGGTGAAGGAGCGCTGCTGCAGCAGGGTGGTGGCAGTGGCCAGGATGGCCGCTTCGCGGTCATCGCCGGATGGGCGAGCCGCACGACGGCCCCGGGGCGTCCGGGTCTGTGCGGCGGTACTCATGTCGCTGAGCCTAACAGTTTGTCGAGTTTCTCAACAGACCGTTGACTGACTCAACACCGTGTTGATACCGTCGGTACCATGATCGAACACTTCGATGTTGTCATCGTCGGTGCCGGCATCTCCGGCATCAGCACCGCCTGGCACCTCCAGGACCGCTGCCCCACGAAGAGCTACGTGATCCTGGAGCGCCGGGAGAACATCGGTGGCACCTGGGACCTGTTCAAGTACCCGGGCATCCGCTCCGACTCGGACATGTTCACCCTCGGCTTCCGGTTCAAGCCGTGGGAGTCGGCCAAGTCGATCGCCGATGGCCAGTCGATCTGGAACTACATCAACGAGGCCGCCGACGAGAACGGCATCCGCCAGCACATCCGCACCGGCCAGCAGGTCACCTCGGTGGACTGGTCGGACGCCGACAACCGTTGGACGATCGACATCAACGCCGGTGGCGAGGAAAAGCAGATCACCGCGTCGTTCCTGTCGGTCTGCAGCGGCTACTACAACTACGACCAGGGCTACTCGCCCGAGTTCCCCGGCGCTGCCGACTTCAAGGGACGGATCGTCCACCCGCAGCACTGGCCCGAGGACCTCGACTACACCGGCAAGAACGTCGTCGTGATCGGTTCCGGCGCGACGGCCGTCACGCTGATCCCGTCACTGGTGAACGGCGGCGTCGGGCACGTCACCATGCTGCAGCGCTCTCCCACCTACATCGGCGCGCTGCCGCTCGAGGACCCGGTCGCGAAGCAGACCAACAAATATCTGCCAAAGCACCTGGCGCACTTCGCAAACCGCTGGAAGCAGATCGGCTACAGCACCGCGCAGTACCAGCTGGCCCGTAAGTTCCCCGCGGTGTTCAAGAAGGCGCTGCGCCAGATGGCCGAGCGTCGGCTGCCTGAGGGCTTCGACTATGACAAGCACTTCAGCCCGCGCTACAACCCGTGGGACGAGCGAGTCTGCCTGGCGCCCAACGGTGATCTGTTCAAGGCCATCCGCTCGGGCAAGGCGGGCGTCGTCACCGACACCATCGAGACGTTCACCGAGAACGGCATCAAGCTGAGCTCCGGCGAGGAGCTGCAGGCCGACATCATCGTCACCGCAACGGGTTTGAACATGCAGCTGTTCGGTGGCGCCATCGCGCACCGCAACGGCGAGCCGATCGACCTGCCCTCGAGCATGACCTACAAGGGCCTCATGCTTTCGGGTGTGCCGAACATGGCGATCACCTTCGGGTACACCAACGCCTCGTGGACGCTCAAGGCCGACCTGGTGTCCGAGTTCATCTGCCGCGTGCTGAACTACATGGACGCCAACGGTTTTGACCGCGTCGAACCGCAGCACCCCGGCGACAGTGTCGACGAGCTGCCGTTCATGGACTTCACCCCCGGCTACTTCAAGCGGGCCATGGACAGCCTGCCGAAGTCGGGTTCGGAAGCGCCCTGGAAGCTCAAGCAGAACTACTTCTTCGACATGCGGACCATCCGGTACGGCAAGGTCGACGAGCAGGCCCTGCAGTTCACGAAACACCGGGCGGCCGTGAACGCTTAGTTCTCTGCCCAAAAGTCGCGAAAACCCCCAAAATCAAAAGATTTTGGGGGTTTTCGCGGTGCCCGCAAGCGAGTCCGGTTTGTGACTAGGGGGAGACCACGACGATGCCGTCCTCGTCGCAGTAGGCGATGTCTCCGGGGACGAAGGTGACGCCGCCGAAGGTCACCTCGACGTCGCGCTCACCTGCGCCGGTTTTGGTGCCCTTGCGGGGGTTGGTGCCGAGCGCCTTGATGCCGACGTCGATGGTCCGCAGCGTCGACGCGTCGCGCACCGGTCCGTTGACGATGACGCCCGACCAGCCGTTGTCGTGGGCGAGGCCGGCGATGATGTCGCCGACGAGCGCGGTGTGCAGTGACCCGTCGCCATCGACCACCAGGACGCCGCCGTCGCCGGGCGTCGACAGGATCGACTTGAGCAGAGCGTTGTCCTCGAAGCACTTCACCGTGGTGATCCGGCCGGCGAACATGGTCCGGCCGCCGTAGTTCTGCAACTGCAGATCGCAGCTGCGGACGTCAGGATAGATCTCGTCGACGAGGTCGGCGGTGGCGCGGGGTTCGATGGTCACCCGCCGATTATCTCAGGGGCGGTATCAGTCCGCGGTGCGGCGTCGGGCCAGCAGCACGACGAGCAGTGCCAGCAGGCCCGCGGCGATCACCGCGGCGACCGGTACCCGCGAGCGCCGGGGGATGGGCGGCGCCAGCGTGAGAACAGGCAGCAGTGCAGGCGGGGCGGGAGCCGGGGGTCCCGGTTGGAGTTCGGGGGCCTGGGGTTCGGGGGCCGCTGGCGCGAGCGGCGCCGGTGGCGCGGGTGGCGCGGGTGGCGCGGGTGGCGCGACCTTCGGCGGAGCCTTCTTCGCGGGGGCCTTCTTGGCCGGGGCGGTGGACGCGGCTTTCTTGGCCGGCGTCTTCTTCGCAGGCACCTTGTTGGCCGGCACCTTCTTGGCCGCAGCCTTCTTCGCCGGCGTCTTCTTGGCCGCAGCCTTCTTCGCCGGCGTCTTCTTGGCGGGGGCCTTTTTGGCCGGCGACTTCTTCGCCGGAACGCTGGGCTGCGACTCGTCGGGAGAGTTCTGCTCGTCTGTCATGCGGTGCTCCTCCGAGTGGTTACGACACTCCGAGGCGGGCCAGGACGTCTGCGTCGATACCGTTGAGCTGGCTTTCGATGGCTGCGTGCGCGGTCCGTCGCTGCGGGGCCGGCATGTTCTCGGCCGCTGTCACCGCGGCGGACAAGTCGGCAAGCTTGCTCGACAGTGTCGTCACGAACTGCTTGGTCTCGGCGTCCTTGGGCTTGTTCTCGGCCACCTGGCGCAGCGAGCGCTCCGCACCGGCGATTCGGGCGGACAGCGCGCCGCCGGCGCCGGAGAACTGCCCGATCTGGCTCAGCGGAACACCAAGCTGGTCGGCGCGACGCTGGTCGATGACACCACGGGCGGCGATCACGGCCCGGTACGCCACCGGCACCACGACAGGGGTGAGGATTCGCGACACCATCAACAGCCGGCGAATCTTGGTCGGTGACAGCAGCTTGCCCTCGCGGGCCGCTTGTAGCTGAGTTTCAGCTACCTTGAGCGCCATCTTGTCGCTGTCCCGCTGGGCTTTGACACCGGCCCGGTCCCGCTTCGTTTGCCGACGGCCGTCCGCCTTGATGCGGCGGGCTTCATTCTTGGCGGTGAGCCGTGCCTCGAGTTTTGCCTTCGCCTTGATCGCCTTCGCCTCGGCGCGGCGGGTTGCCCGGCTCTTGCGTCGCTTGAACAGGCCCATTCCGGCTGACCTCCCGGTCGTCTCGACACGTGTGCACGATCTTGCTGCGATGGTGACGTCACCCTATCGTCCGTGGCTCGGAATCGGGCACCGGGTCGCAGGTCGAATTCCGCCGTAATTCCAGGGTGGAATTTCACACATTTCTGGCTACTTTATCCAGCAAACAAAGTCTGACAGTTGTGCGACAATTATTCGGAATTCATCGGAGCGGGTTTTTGATGCCACGAAAGCAGAGGGAACGATGGCGCCACGCCAACGAATAGCTACAGCTGCCGCTCTGATGGCATCTGGGCTGTTGATCGCTGGCATGGGCGGCGCGAACGCCTTCGCTGATCCTGCAGGTTCCGGTAGTGGCTCGAGTGACCACGGTGGCGGAGCTTCCCCTGGCGCCACCAAGCCTGGCGGCGGCTCAACCGCTGGTGGCGGGCACAAGGCACCTACGCGGCCGACCAAGCCATCGGACAACCAGTCGCAGACGCCGTCGACCGGCGGCGCGGCTTCGGGCGCGAAAAAGGATAAGCACGGCCCATCCGGCGGCGTTGCTCAGAGTGGTCCGGAAGCGGGTGCGCACGGCTCCGGCAAAACCGGAGAAACCGGCAAAAGCACACCCGAAAGCAATCCTTCCAGCAAACAAAATAATGCCACTTCTCCGGGGCGAGCCGAGGAATCTGGAACGTCAAAGCCGGCCGCTGGCGAACACCAGACGTCGGCCGGCGCATCGACGCCGACCGAGGCCGGTACGGCAGCCGGCACCACCGCGCCCGTGACGACGGGTGGGACAAGCCAACCGGAACCGGCGGCCGCGACCGGCCCGGTGACCGCGCCCGCGTTGAGCGTCCCCGGCATCCGGCTCCCCAGTCTGCCGAGCATTCCCAGCCTGCTGGGGCTGCCCGCACTCGGCCTGCCCAAGCTGCCGGGCCTGCCTACCGTGCCGGTCCCCGGCGGCGTCAAGCCGGGAAGCGGTTCGGAAAGCCCCGCGTCGCCGACGTCGTCGCCCACCAAGACACCGGCCATGCCGACCTCGACCAGGGCGACCACCAGCCTCAACCTGATGGGTCTGACGTTCTCGCTGCCGGCCGCGGCAGTCCACACGTCGTCGACCGGCGCCGTGCAGAGCATCGATCTGACGAAGATCCCGCTGGCGGCGCTGGTACCGCGATTGCCGCGGTGGGATCAGCTCCCGCAGCTGCCTGACATGTCGAATATCCCGGTACTGGCGCAGCTCGCCGCGATTCCGGTGTTCGTCCTCGCCCACATCGAGCCGGTCTATGACTTTGTCGCAGGGCTCACCAACGCGACGCTCGATGCCGCGACGTCGCTGCCTTTCATGCAGACGTCGCTTTCGATGCTGAGTGGACAGGTCGTTCCGACCATGAACTTGAACGTAGGGCGCCCCAACCGCATGCCCCTGCCGTCGGCGGGTCTGCCGATCGCACCGATGTCGGACCCGCCGGCGTTTCCCGCGCTGAAACTGGACAACCCGGTCGTGGTCAGCGCCCCGGCGGAAGTCCCGGCGGTGCGGTCACCGCAGCCGACCACGTTCGGCACCAAGAACGAGATTGTCGCCGGACCCGCATTCCGGGCCGGATATCCTGACTACCTGCGTGCGGCTGGTCTCAGTGAGGTGGCGGCGGTGGCCGTCCCCGGCTTCACCGGCATCCTCATCCTGACCGGCGCCGGTGGGCTGGTCGGGTACCGGCAGGCGCGCGCTGGTCATGTAGTCCGCCGCAGCGGCACTGCACGATTTATGACCTGACGGAATGGGTCTGCGGCACAATTGATGGCAACCGTGCCAATCGCAGCGAAAGGGGGTTCGGCATGCCCGCGAGCCGCCGTGTCACACGCGCAGTCAACTCGGTGCTGGATCTTGCCCCGCGACGTGGTGAAGTCTCACTTGCCCGTCTCGTCGAAGCGGTCAGTGAGGATCGTGGCCGCCCGATCGAGGTAACCATGGCCGATCTTCCCGCCGGGGTCTGTGGACAGTGGCGCCAGTACAACGACCGTGACGTGTTCCTCTTGCAAAAAGGACTCCCGGCCGGGGATCGGACGCTCGCGCACGAGCTCGGCCACCTGGTTCTCGGTCATGAGGGTGTCTCCGTCGTCGAGGCCGCCCGGGACTCCATGGAACTGGCGAGTTCCGATCTCATCGGCTACATGCTGAATCAGCGGACCGGGTGTATGGGTCCGGCCGGCGAGGAAGCCGAACAGGAAGCCGAAGATTTCGCCGCGCTCCTGATCCATCGGCTGGGCCGGTTGCCTTCTGATCGATCCTCGATCGTCCAGATCCGTCTCGGCGAGGCGTTTGGTTGATCATCTGGGTAATCGCCGGCCTGCTCGGCCTGGCGACCGGCCTTCGTATCGGGTGGGCACTGGTCAACAAGCAGTCCCTCGTCAGCGCAGCGATGATCGTCGCGCTCGGCAGCCTGGGCTTGGTCGCGGCACTGAACTGGGAGCCGCTCACGCTGCTGCTCGACACGATCCTGCGCTGGCCGAATGTGTCCAGCATGCTCAGCCAGGTAGCACTGATCGCCTGCGCCGCCGGCAGCTGCGTCATGATCACGTCGGCATCGTCGAGCCGTAAGCCACTGGCGATCCGGCGCATCGCCCTGGTGCAGTACGGCGCCGCTGCGGCGATCGCGGCACTGACGCTGGTGCTGTTCTTCCTGACGCCGCAACAGCCCGAGATGGCGCCCGAGGAGTACCTGCGCCGCAATCTCGGTTCGGGCGGCAACTCGCTGTCGTGGTTGTTGCCATTGCTGTACGTGCTGTTGGCGCTGACGCTGGTTGCGTGGGCCGGGGTGCGTAATTCCAATCGGACCCGGCGAGGCCGGGCCCTGTTCGTCTTCAGCGTCGGCATCGTGCTGATCGTCTTGGCCAGCGCTTTCATCTTGTTGCGGGCCGTGGGCAGCGCCCAGCTGGTCGGTGTCGGCGCCGCCGCGACGATCCTCGGCTGCGCCATGCTCGTCGTCGCCAGTGGCTCGCTGCTCCCCAGCGTCGAAGACTGGTTCGGGGCACGGCGCGAACTGCGGACCATCGCCCCGCTGCTCGCCGAATTGAGCCGCCGTCATCCCAACATCGGGATCGGCGTGCGCCCCCGCGGGCCGCTGCTCTTCCGGGTGGCCGAGCAGATGTCGCTGATCTCCGACGCGCTGTACCTGGAGGCCACCGCGGTTCTGGACGGTGGCGGTCACGCCGGCGATTCCGGGGCCGTCGATGTCGCTCCGGACCTGCAGGCGCGGCGGGTGGCCAGCTGGCTTTACGACAGCCGCGTCGGTCGGCCGAAAGACGCGTCGCGAACGAAGTTCCCCGGCCCGAGCTGGCTGCGGCAGCCTGCGTCGTATTCCGACCGTGAGTGGATTCTGGCGATTGCCGCGCAGTACCGAGAGCTGGATCGGCAGGGTAAGGCTGAGGCGACCGGAACCGCCGCCAAGGCGTCCGTCGGTCGGGTGAAAGCAGTACGACCAGCGGATTAACGGAATCCGCTGGTCGTAACGTGGTTGAGCCCGAGTGGGCTAACCGGCTTAGCTGTCGAGGTTCTCCTGGCGACGCAGCTCGTCAACCTTGTCTGCGATGTCCTTCTTGGCTTCAGAGGACAGGCCGACGGTACGAGCGGCAATGCGGCGGATGCCCTCATCGCGCATGTTGGCGAGCCAGGTCAGCTCCTTGTCGAGCTTCTCGTAGTACTCGTCGTCGGTGAAGTAAGCCGGTTTGATCCGGAAGAAGTTGGCAAGCGCGGCCATCGTCGCGACGGACGGGTTGGTCCGGTTGCCCGAACGCAGCTGCGACAGGTAAGGGGCCGACATGGTCACACCCTCGGCCTTGAGTGCGGCGATGACCTCGGCAGATGTGTGAGCGCCGCGTCCTGGCGGGTAGACGGTGTCAAACAGCCGGTTCAGCCGAGCGGCGAACGTCATGCTCATCGGTTATTCCTCCACTTAGCGATATCTGCAGGCGTCAGTGTCACTATTTGCTGACTATCGTAGCGAGAGTTGCGCCGAGAGCCAAGTGCAAACCGCGGAAAACTCGATCCAGCTACCAAATTTGTCGACCGAATGGCCTCCGAGCTGGGAATCTAAGGGTGGATCCCAAAGCCTGCCGGTGCCCTGATGAGGCAAATTTTGACGCGTGTGCTATTTTGCCCGGACCTCGGCTGCAAGTCGCGTCACAGTCCGTGTCGGGCGATGGACGATTCAGCAATCCGGGCGCGGCGCGATCGGTGTCGTCCAAAGTGTTTGCCGTCAGCCTACCGGCGATTAACCGGAGGGGCGGGCCGTGGCAACCGCTCACGCCCGTTGGCGCGCGACCGGGGTGACCGGCCGGCAACACGCCGGAAATGGCCGCTTCTTTGCTGTTAACCCACTGTTGGGTCAGGCGGCAAGCAGCATCGCCAGAATCGCGGTATCGGGGTGGCTGATGGGATCCACGCCGACTCTGCTGACCATCGAGGTGATGGTGCCGTCCGCCTCGGCTTCGACCCAGGCGGCGCGGTGATCGAGCCCCAGGTAAGGCAGTCCCGGCAGCAGTAGGCAGCCGGACGCGGCGCCGCGACACTCCGGAAGTGAGGGGGTCGTCTCGGCGGGCGGATGGAGCATCAACAGTGCCGTCGGCTGGCGGCTGGCGAAATATCCGGGTGGCACCGCTGCTTCGCCAACAACCGGGCCTTCGGCGAGCACCAAGCCGACCGTGCCTGGCTGCGGATGTTCTGGAAGTTCTTCGCGCGTGCCGAAGATGGTGGTGGTTGCCAGCAGTCCGGGCAGGGAGGCCACCCGTACCGCGACCATGAGTAGCTGGGCCCACTCCTTGGTGGAGTCCGGCCACCGCCCGGAGACCACGAACCCCTTCAGTGCACCGCCGGAATGGAAGGGTGCAATCTCGACCGCTTGCCCAGACCCGCTGTCCATGGCTGCCTCCGGTGCTCAATCAGCAATCTTGTCGATACGACAGTGGATCGCTGATTCCAGGGTGCGGCAGTGACGGGTTAGCACGCAAGATGGCCCGAGTGCCAGAAGTGTCTCGTGGGCCGAAAGTTGCATTTCGGCTCGCGCGCTCGACGCTCCAGTGGTAATGCGAAACGGGGCGCCGCGCAGAAGCGCGACGCCCCGTTATCCGGAAACGCGAGATCAGCCGAAGATCAGACCATTGGTCTTGGTGGTGGCAGCGGCGAAGCGCTCCTGGACGTCGGCCCAGTTGACGACGTTCCAGAAAGCCTTGACGTAGTCCGCCTTGACGTTCTTGTACTGCAGGTAGAACGCGTGCTCCCACATGTCGACCTGCAGCAGCGGGATGATGCCGAGCGGCACGTTGGCCTGCTGGTCGTACAGCTGGAAGGTCAGCAGACGGCCGCCCAGGCTGTCGTAGCCGAGCACCGCCCAGCCCGAGCCCTGCAGGCCGTTGGCGGCCGCGGTGAACTGTGCGCGGAACTTGTCGAACGACCCGAACTGGTCGTCGATCGCCTGCGCGAGTTCGCCGGTCGGCTTGTCGCCACCGTTGGGGGACAGGTTCTTCCACCAGATCGAGTGGTTGACGTGGCCGCCGAGGTGGAAGGCCAGGTTCTTCTCGTTCAGGAAGATCGCGGCGTGGTCGTCGCCGGCCCGCGCCTCTTCAAGCTTGGCCACCGCATCGTTGACGCCCTTGACGTAGGCCGCGTGGTGCTTGCTGTGGTGGATTTCGTTGATCTGACCGGAGATGTGCGGCTCCAGAGCGCCGTAGTCGTAGTCCAGTTCCGGCAGGGTGTACTCAGCCACAGGATTCCTTCCTTAGATGATCGCGTGCGGGATCAACGACCCTAGTTGGGGTTCGTCCACAGATCCGAGACCACATTGCTCCATCGGTGCGCACACCGCAAGGACACCTCATCAAGAGGGGTGTGATCGATGCGTGTAGGGGCTTTAGACCAGAACGATCAGAACGAGCACGACGAGCAGGAACAGCGCGATGATGCTGGCGCGGACGCATGCGACGAGTTGGCTGTGGGTCCGGGGCGGGAAAGCGGAATGCCACTCGGGCGATGCGCCCGAACCCGGACGCAACGGATGTGCCGCCATTGCATACTCCCTGACCTGCCAGAACAATCCCGAGTTCCCGATTTCGAGCAGAGTGAGGATTGTCACAACCGGATGTTGTGACGCCGATCATAGCCGTTTGCCGGCGGGACGGGGAAATTGGGCGCCATCGGCGGCGGGCCGGATCTGCGGTGCCAAAACTACTTAGCTCGACAAGCTTTTTCGCTCACCCCGCGTGTCGGCCTGTTGATCACTAGAGACCAATGGCCCTTGTTTATCCCCAGTCAATATCCGGTTTGGTGCGCTGTCGCCGGTAAGGACGCCCGCGGCCGGTCCGGCCGCCTGTGGATGAATCTGTGGAAACTGTGGATAGTTCGGCGATTGCTGTCATGGCGTGCCGTGGTGGTGCACGCGTTGGCCGTGCCAGCATGTACCCATGGATGACGTGCACGTGCCGCAGATTGACGTCGATCAGTTGCCCGCCGAGTTCGACTCGGCGGCGGTCCTGCTCGACGTGCGGGAAGACGATGAGTGGGCCCGCGGACATGCGGCCGGAGCGCAACACATCCCGATGAGCGAGGTGCCGGCTCGATTGGGTGAGATCGACGGTGACGCCGCGCTGTACGTCATCTGCCGTGCCGGTGGCCGGTCGCTCAAGGTCTCGCACTACCTGGCTCGCAACGGGTTCGAGCCGATCAACGTCAACGGCGGCATGCTGGCCTGGGCGGGATCCGGCCGCGCGATCGTCACCGACGACGGCGCCCCCGGCGCGGTCTGACGGGCCCGTAGGCTGGTTCCGTGATCCAGGTCTGTTCCCGGTGCTCGACGCGTTGGAACGTGCGTGATCGCCAGCGTCAGTGGTGCCCACGCTGCCGCGGTCCGCTGCTGGCGCCCGTCGCGCAGGCACCGGCCGCCGGCCAGCCGAAATCGTCGCGCGGATATCGGTGGATCGCAGTCCGGCCGGGCCCGGCGCCGAAGCCGCGGCGACACCAGCCGCCGCTCGGGCCGACTCCCCACTACGACCACATTCCGCGCTGGGGTCTGAGCGAGGACTTCACCGAGCAGGCTCCTGGGGAGGCCGCCGGGCAGGACCAGGCTCATCGTGGCCCGTCGGCCGCGGCGGTCCAGACCGTCGCGGTCATCACGATGGTCGCGCTCGGCGCCGCGGCGCTGATGCACGTCGTGCGCTACATCCTGCTGCTGATCAACCGCACCGTGCTGCTCAACCCGTGGGTCGCGATCGCAGGCGGCTGGCTCGGCGTCGTGTCCAGCGTCGTCGCGCTGTTCGCGGTCCTGGCGACGGCGATCGTGCTCACCAACTGGCTGATCGCCCGCCGCGCGGCCGTCTACCACCGCGCGGGAACCACCGAGCCGCGCCGCCGCTGGGTGCTGTGGGTGGGCTGCCTCGTCCCGGTGGTCAACATGTTCCTCGCGCCGGTCTTCGTCACCGAGATGGCCACGGCCGAGAACCGCATGAGCACGTTGCGTCGCCCGATCGGCATCTGGTGGTCGATCTGGGCCGTTTCGGGTCTGGTCGTCGCGTGGTCGGTCTGGGACATGTTCGCGACCGACCCGCAGGGCATCGCGGACAGCACCGAGGTGACCGTCATCGCGTACCTGATGGGCATGCTGGCGCTGGCGTTGCTCCTGCGCGTCTATCACGCCTTCGAGCGGACACAGGCAGACTCTCCCGGACAGCGCTGGGTCGTCGTGGGCGCTGAGGAAAGCGTTGGGAAAACGGAGGCATCGGCCGCGGATTCGTCCGTTCCGGTTGAGCCCACACCGGAGGAACCGGCAGCATAGGACCATGGGCTCGGACGGGCAGGACGGCACACTAGGTCACCCATTTGTGGTGGCACATCGTGGCGCATCGGCCGCGCGGCCCGAGCACACGCTGGCGGCCTACGAACTGGCCCTGAGTCAGGGCGCCGACGGCCTCGAATGTGATGTCCGCCTGACCCGCGACGGGCACCTGGTGTGTGTGCACGACCGCAAGGTGGACCGCACGTCCGACGGCACCGGGCTCGTCAGCGAGATGAGCCTGGCCCAGCTTGGCGAATTGGATTACGGCGCTTGGCATCCGAGCCGGGCCGACGGCGGTCAGAGTTCGGCCGGGCTCCTCACCCTCGACGAACTGATCCGGCTGGCGCTGGACTGGGGCCGCCCGGTGAAGCTGTTCATCGAGACCAAGCATCCGGTGCGGTACGGCGCGCTGGTCGAGAGCAAGGTGCTCGCGCTGCTGCACCGGTACGGCATCGCCACGCCGGCGTCCGCGGATCTCGCTCGTGCCGTCGTGATGTCGTTCTCGGCGGCCGCGGTGTGGCGGATCCGCCGGGCCGCGCCGATGCTGCCGACAGTCCTGCTCGGTGAGACGTCGCGGTACCTGGGTGGAAGCGCGGCGACGACCGTCGGCGCGACGGCGGTGGGGCCGTCCATCACGACGCTGCGGGAGCATCCCGAACTGGTCGACCATGCCGCCGCGCACGGGCGTGCGCTCTACTGCTGGACCATCGACCACTACGAGGACGTGCGCTACTGCGCCGATCTGGGCGTCGGGTGGGTCGCCACCAATCACCCGGGCCGCACCAAGGACTGGCTGCAGAACGGGTTGACCGGCGCGGGCCGGGACGCCGGCCAGGACGCCGAAGGCTAGAGGTTGCCGCCGGCAGCCTCGGGGGCGGTCGGGTCGACGGTACCGGTGCGGGCCAGCTCGCGGGCGACGAAATCCTCGAGGTTGAACAGGTTTTCGCCGGCGCGGTCGGCGATCTTCACCAGGGTGTTGATGGTCGCGACCTCTTCGACCTGTTCCTTGAGGAACCACTGCATGAACTGCTCGCCGAGGTAGTCGCCCTCTTCGCGGGCCACGCTGGCGAGCCGGCTGATCTGCTCGGTGACCACACGCTCCTGGGTCAGTGCGAGCTTGAGGGCCTCGGTTGGCGAGGCGAACATGTTGCGCACCGGATCGACGCCGGGGATCTCGACCTCGATGTCGCGGTCGAGTAGATACTTCACCAGCATCATGGCGTGATTGCGTTCCTCGACGGCCTGCGCATAGAAGTGTTTGGCCAGCTGAGGAAGGTCTTCTCCGTCGAAGTAGACCGCGACCGCAATGTATTGCTGAGACGCACCGAATTCGCTCCGAATCTGCTCTTGGAGCAGCTGGTGGAATTTCGTCTCGAGGCGCGTCACTTCGGTCATGAAATTGAAGATAATGCAGGTCAAATGGCCTTGTCATGCAAGGCCAACCTAATTCAGGAAAGCATATCCTTACCTGTTGTGACGTATGCAATATCCATTAATTCGAATTGCTGAATACGAATAAAGGTAAGGCTTGGCTGGTGCCGGCGGAATTACTTCGAGTGCAGCCAACCAAAATGGCGGGCGGCCAAGGCGTAGCCCACGAATGCCACCGCGTCGATCACGCCGTGTCCGATGATCAACGGCCACAACCGGCCGGTGCGGCGCCAGGTGTATCCGAACACCAGACCCATCACGATGTTGCCGAGTCCGGCGCCGAACCCCTGGTACAGGTGATAGCTGCCGCGCAACAGGGCCGACAGGATCAGCGACTTGGTCTCGGACACGTCCAGTTGGCGCAACCGGGTCAGCAGGAAGCCGACGACGATGATCTCCTCGGCCCAGGCGTTGGCGAACGCCATCAGCAGCAAGACCGGAATGCGCCACCAGGTGTCGCTGAGCGTGCTCGGTACGACGTCGACGCCGATGCCGAGCGCTCGGCCGGCCAGGTACAGCCCGAGTCCGGGGAGGCCGATCAGCGCGGCGAGTCCGAGTCCGCCCAGTAGGTCGGGACGCCAGCGAAAGCGGCCCAGCCCGATCGCCGCGGGCCGGGAACCGGTGCGCCACAACAGGTACAGGGCCAGGCAGCCCCAACCGACCAGGGTGAAGACCGGGCTGAGATTGAGCAGGAAGTCGATGAAGTCGATCGGCGAGCGACGGTGGTTGAGTGCGACCTTCTGCCCGGACAACCCGAGGATGACGGCTTCGGCCAGGCTGACGACCGCCGTGTAGGCCGACAGGCCGAACGTCACCGCCAGCACCACCGCGATCTCGATGCGCAGCGCGTGACGTTCGGTGTGCTCCTGCTGCGGCCCGGTCATCGCAGCTACGGTAACCGGCGGGACGTTCAGATTTTGCGCGCGCGGAGCCCGTTGAGGAACGGGCAGCCCATCAGGGTGCGGATGGCCCGGCTGAGGCTGGTGACGTCGTCGACAGGCTTGGTGAACGGCAGGCGGACGTCATGGTCGCCGTCTTCGCGTTCGATGCGCAGCTGGACGCCGTAGCGATCGAGGCCCAGCGGGCGCACGTGGCCGTGGCGCAGCGTGATCGGCAGCCGGCTGGCGAGTCGGTCGACCATGTCGCGGTGTGCGCTCTCCATGTGCTGCACCCAGTGGGACTCCATGGCGCAGAAGGGATCGGGCCGGGCGTCCAGGAGCGCACCGACGGGCACGGACTCGGCGCCGGTCGCGTCGGCCACCACGACGGACTCGATCTCGAGCCGGACCAGGGTGTGTGGGTCTTCGTGGCCTGTTCCGGCGTTCACCTGGAGCAATGCCGGGTGCGGATTCTCGGAGGCGACCAGGTCGAGCATCGCGGGCACCCGTGCCTCCGGCACGTCGTGGAGGCGTCCGCGGAACCAGACCAGCGAACGCACCCGTTCGCGCAGCGGCAGGGCGGCCAGGTCGGTCAGCTCCAGCATGGCAGCGACGCCCCCGATGCCCGCGGCCGTGACGGTGGCGGCCAGCGGGCCAGTGGCCGGCACGGTCAGGACGGCGGATCCGTCGGCCAGCAGGTGGTGCACCGGGGTGATGGTCGGTGCGACGCCGTCGGCGGCCAGCGTGGCATCGGTGGCCCGGGCGCACGCGCTGCGGACGCGTTCGGCTGTGGTCGGTGCTGCGTTTGTCGTCGTGAGGTCGCGCATGTCCCGCCTTCGCTAGTAAGTGAGGTAAGCCTAAGTTAACTACCGCGGGGTGTTGGCGCAAGGCCTAGCGAAAGGACCGCGTCGCGGGCTCTGGCCGGCCGGCAGCCAGTAGGGTTGCGGCGTGGCACGCATCGCCTATCTCGGGCCGCAAGGCACCTTCACGGAAGCGGCCATGCTGCAGTTGGTCGGCAACGACCCGGATTTCGAACCGGTCGCCTGTGACAGCTCGAGCGCGGCGGTGGAAGCTGTTCGCGCGGGGGTCGCGGATTACGCGTGCGTGCCGATCGAGAACTCCATCGAGGGCTCGGTGCTGCCGACCATGGACAGCCTGTCATCCGGCGGCGGGGTGCAGATTTTCGCGGAGCACACGCTGGACGTCGCGTTCAGCATCGTCGTGCGGCCGGGCGTGACCGCCGACGCGGTGTCGACAGTCGCAGCATTCCCCGTCGCCGCCGCTCAGGTGCGGCGCTGGCTGGCCGAACAGCTGCCGCGCGCAACTATCGTGCCTGCGATCTCGAATGCCGGGGCGGCGCAGCAGGTTTCCGAAGGTCTGGTGGATGCCGGTGTGAGTACCGCACTCGCGGCCGAGCGCTGGGAACTGGATTCGTTGGCCGACGGTGTGGTCGACGAACCCAATGCCAGAACACGATTCGTGCTCGTCGGCCGTCCCGGACCGCCGCCGTCGCGCACCGGCGCCGACCGGACGTCCGTCGTGCTGCGGCTGCGCAATGAACCGGGTGCCCTGGTGTCGGCGATGACCGAGTTCTCGATCCGGGACATCGACCTCACCCGCATCGAATCCCGGCCCACCAGAACAGAATTGGGTACCTACATCTTCTTCCTGGATTGCGTCGGACACATCGACGACGCACCGGTCGCCGAGGCGCTCAAAGCGCTGCACCGGCGGGTGGCCGACGTGCGGTACCTGGGGTCGTGGCCGACCGGGGTGGCGGCCGGTGCGGCACCGCCGGTCACCGACGAAGCGGCACAATGGTTGGCGGGGTTACGAAAGGGGGACCGAACGTGAGCGGCCGGTTGGTTCTGGTGCGGCACGGGCAGTCGGAGGCGAACGTCGCCAAGCGGTTGGATACCCGGCCGCCGGGGGCGCCGCTGACGCAGCTCGGTCACCAGCAGGCCCGCGATTTCGGGATCGACTGGGCGCATCCCGTCGGCCTGGTGGTGCATTCGGTGGCCGAGCGCGCGCGGCAGACCGCCGCCGACATCGCCGACGGGCTTGGCCTCGATCCGGTCGAGGCGCACGGTATCCACGAGGTGCAGGTCGGCGATCTGGAAGACCGCAGCGACACGGCCGCCATCGAGCAGTTCGATGCCATCTACGAGGACTGGCAGCGCGGCAAGTTGGATGTCGCCATGCCCGGCGGCGAGACCGGCCGCGAGGTGCTGGACCGGTATGTGCCGGTGCTGACAAACCTTCGCGTGCGCAGCTTGGACGATCACGACTGGGCCGGCGACATCGTGGTGGTGAGTCATGGAGCTGCGATCCGGTTGGTCGCCGCCCACTTGGCCGGGGTGGACGCCGATTTCGCGTTGGAGCATCATCTGCTGAACGCCGAATGCGTCGTGCTGAGCCCGATCACCGACGGCCGGTGGAGCTGCGTGCAGTGGGGCGCGAAGACGCCGCCGTTCTACCCGGGGCACGACCCCGAAGCGCCGCCGGCGCCCGACCCGATGGCCTGACTATCCCGTCGCGCGCAGACCGATCGCGGGCTCTGCGCAGCCGCATGCGACGACGTCGCAATCGATGCGCAGGCTGTGCTCGGATTCGGGCAGTGCGCACGCCTCGTCGGTGCATTCGGCGGGCAGGCCGACGTGCACGATGACCGTGCCGTGGCAGTGCGCCAGCCCGTCCACGCAATTGCGGCAGGTGGTGCTCATGGACTCTGTTGTAACACCGCGGTCCGACAAAATGCGGATGCCGCGCTGCTCAGCCCCAGCCCAGCTCGTGCAACCGCTCGTCGTCGATGCCGAAGTGGTGGGCGATCTCATGGATCACCGTGATGGCGACCTCTTCGACGACCTGTTCCTCGGAGTCGCACATGTCCAGCAGCGCGTCGCGGTAGATCGAGATGGTGTCGGGCAGCGCGCCCGCATAGAACGAGTCGCGCTCGGTGAGCGCGACCCCTTCGTACAACCCGAGGATCCCGGGCTCGTCCGGGTTGCGCGGCTGAACCAGCACCACGACGTTGTCGAGTGCCGCGGCGAGCCGGGGCGGAATCAGATCCAGCGCGTCGGACACCAACTCTTCGAACCGCTGCTGCCCCATGTGAACCGGCATGGCTACGGTGCGGGCGGTGGCGCTGCGGGTCCAGGGGGCGCACCCGCGCCCACCGGTCCGGCCGGCGGTGGCGGTGCGGGCGCCTCCTCGAGCGGCGGGCCGTCGAGTGGTGCACCGGCCCCGGGCGGCGGCGCGGGCGCGGGCGGCGGGCCGTTGAGGAACGTGTTGCCCTGCTGCTGTTGTGGGGTACCGGGCGTGCCGTTGGAGTTCTGGTTCGACGTGTCGCTCTGGCCCGGCATGTGCTGATTGCCCTGTGGCGACTGCGAGGTCTGCTGGCCGCGCTGGTTCTGACCGGACTGGCCCGACTGACCGGACTGCGAACCCTGCGACGATGACGATGACGATGACGAGCCCTGCGACGACGTGTCCACCGGCGGCTCGACGACCGGGATCGGCGGGAGGTTCAGCCGTTCCTCCGGGATGGCCGGTGGCGCGACGGGCGATTGCCCGTTGATCATCAGCGGGCCCTTGGCGCTGTTGACCAGCGTCGACCAGCCGCCGTTGCCGAGCGACGAGCCGATGCTGCAAGACACCTGCCGGCTGCCGGCGGTCCAGCTGGGCAGTGCGATGGAGCTGTAGATCAGGGTCAGCGTGGTGCCGCGCAGCTGCACCGGAGCCAGGTACTCATCGGTGGCCTTGGTGCAGCTGTCCTTGATGTACGCCAGCTGGTCGGGTTCGGCCGGCATGACGTCGTGGTACTTGTCGGCGAGATTGACCGCGCCGGTGACCTCCATGGCGTGCGGCGCCGAGCAATCGACGGGGATGTCGATGGGCTGGTTGGTCGCCGGGTCGATGCCGAGGCAGGTGCCGGCCGGCCACACCTTGGACTGGTCGACGTCCGCGACCTTGCCCTTGTAGGCCAGCTGCTGGCTGTTCGGGCCGAGCAACTGCAGACCGCACAACATGCGGCGCTGTCCCTTCGTCTTCCAGGCCTTGTCGCCCGACCAGACCAGGCTGACCGCGAACTTGCCGTTCGGGTCGAAGCGCGGGCCGAGGTAGTCGCGCGCCGCGTTCTGGCACTGCTCCTGGCTGATCTGCTTGATCCGGGAGTCGGACGGCGGCGCCGCGTTGGGGCCGTATTCGCTGCCCGGGAACGTGCGCATGTCCAGGGACTCGGCGACCTCGAAGCGGTGTTCGTTCTTGCAGTCGACGATCTCGACGGCGTCCGGCGAGCGGTCCGGCCAGTTCAGGCAGTCGCCGGTCTTCGCATGGTCGAGGGTGTCGCTCACCCGGCCGACGTTGACGTGGCCGGTGTTGAAGCCGAGCCCGGTGGGGCCGAGCGAGCCCTCGGGCATGACGGTGAGGACACCGGCGATGAGCAGTCCACCGAGCGCGGTGAGGACGAGCGCGCGTTGTGTCCCGGTGACATGCATGCCGTGCATGCGTTGCCGCCAGGTGGTCGTCGTCTTCGGTTCGTCGGGGGGCGTATCCAGGCCCGGTTCGACCGCCGCGGGTGCGTCCAACATCGGTTCCATTGTGACAGCCGCAGCTGGAGCTGTGACAAGAGTTGCAGTTGTACCGTTATGTGGTTGTGGCCAGGGCCGACTACAGGCCCTCGACATTCCGCGGCCGCGACGACAAAAGTAGTCTGACGCCCGTGATCGACCTCAAACTGTTGCGCGAAGATCCGGACCGGGTGCGGGCGTCGCAGCGGTCCCGCGGCGAAGACCCTGGCCTCGTGGACGCGCTGCTGGATGCCGATGCGGCCCGGCGTGCCGCCATCGCCGAGGCCGACACGGCACGCGCCAACCAGAAGGCGGCGAGCAAGCTCGTCGGCGCGGCCTCGCCGGAAGAGCGGCCCGCGCTGCTGGAGAAGGCCAAGGAACTCTCCGCGGCAATCAAGGACATCGAGGCCAGGCAGGCCGAGATGGAGGCGGCGTTCACCGCCGCGCACATGGCGATCGGCAACGTCATCATCGACGGCGTGCCCGCCGGCGGCGAGAGCGACTTCGAGGTGCTGGACGTCGTAGGTGAGCCGCCGGTACTCGACTCTCCCAAGGACCACCTGGAGCTGGGCGAGGCGATCGGCCTCCTGGACATGGAGCGCGGCGCCAAGGTGTCCGGCTCGCGGTTCTACTTCCTGACCGGTCAGGGCGCCCTGCTGCAGCTCGGCCTGCTGCAACTGGCCGTCCGGCTGGCCACCGAGAACGGGTTCACCCTGATGATCCCGCCCGTGCTGGTTCGCCCAGAAGTGATGCGCGGCACCGGATTCCTGGGCGCGCACGCCGACGAGATCTACCGCCTCGAAGCCGACGACCTGTACCTCGTCGGGACGTCGGAGGTGCCCCTGGCCGGTTACCACTCCGACGAAATCCTGGACCTGTCCGAGGGCCCGCTGCGGTACGCCGGCTGGTCGTCGTGCTTCCGCCGGGAAGCCGGCAGCTACGGCAAGGACACCCGCGGCATCATCCGCGTGCACCAGTTCGACAAGGTCGAGGCCTTCATCTACTGCAAGCCCGAAGACGCCGAGGCCGAGCATCAGAAGCTGCTCGCCTGGCAGCGCCAGATGCTGGCCATGATCGAGGTGCCCTACCGCGTGATCGACGTCGCGGCGGGCGATCTCGGCTCGTCGGCCGCCCGCAAGTACGACTGCGAGGCCTGGGTGCCGACACAGCAGGCCTACCGCGAGCTGACGTCGACCTCGAACTGCACGACGTTCCAGGCCCGGCGGCTCTCCACCCGGTACCGCGACGACAACGGCAAGCCCCAGACCGCGGCGACCCTCAACGGCACCCTCGCCACCACCCGCTGGCTGGTGGCGATCCTGGAGAACCATCAGCAGCCCGACGGCAGCGTCCGCGTCCCCGAAGCGCTGGTGCCGTACGTCGGCACCTCGGTGTTACAGCCCAAGTAAGAACCACGTCGGCGGGGGCATGACGGTGGAACGGGCGGTGCGGGTCACGGTGCTCGGCCCGGTACAGGCGTCGGTCGGCGACGATCCGGTGGACCTGGGCGCGCGCATGCAGCGCGCGCTGCTGGCCCGGTTGGTGGCGGCCCGCGGGCACACCGTGTCCGTCGACCGGCTCATCCACGACCTGTGGGAAGGCGAACCGCCGCCCAAGGCGTTGTCCGCGCTGCAGGTGTATGTCTCGCATCTGCGCCGGGTGCTCGAACCCGATCGGCAGCGCCGGGCACCGGCGCGCATCCTGGTCAGCGCCGCGCCCGGGTACTGCCTGCGGTTGCCGGACGACGCCGTCGACTCCTGGCGGTTTGAGGCGAAAGTGACTGCGGCGCAAGAGGAGTCGGACCTCAATCGGCGCGCGCAGTTGCTGGACGAGGCGCTGGGCGGCTGGGCGGGCGAGCCGTTCGCGGGGGCGGGTGACGCATTGTGGGCGGCGCCGGAGGTTGCGCGGCTGACCGAACTGCGGTTGGCCGCGGTGGAAAGCCACGCTGCCGCGCACGTCGATCTCGGGCGGTACGGCACCGCCGTCGCGGCGCTGGAAGGACACGTCGCCGCGCATCCGGGGCGCGAAGGCGCCGCCGCGGTCCTGGCGACCGCGCTGTACCGGACCGGGCGGCAGGCCGACGCGCTCGAGGTACTGCGCCGCACCCGCGAGCACCTGATCGACGAGCTGGGGCTGGAACCGGGCCGCGCCCTGCGCGATCTCGAACGCGACATCCTGCGCCAGGCCGACCATCTGGAGCCGTCGCGGCCCGCGCCCGTGCGGCCCCCGGAGCCCGAGGCCGCGCCGCGTCAGCCGGTGGGGCAGGCCGCGTACGGCCGGGCCGAGGAGCTCGCGACGATCGACGCCACGGCTCGCGCTGTCGCCGCAGGTGCCAGCGCGGTGCTGTGGATCGGCGGCGAGGCGGGGTCCGGCAAGACCACGCTGGCGGCCGCCGCCGGCGCCCGGTTGCGGGCGAAGGGGTGGCGGACCGTGCACGGCCGGTGCCAGGAAGTCCACGGTGCGCCGGCGGGCTGGGCGTGGACCGAGGTGCTTCGTGAGCTGGTTGATCCGGCGGATCAGGACCGCCAGGCGCTGGCCCCGCTGCTGCACGACGGCGCCGCGGCCGAACAGGGCACGTTCTGGCTGGGACAGGCCGTCGCCGACGCGCTCGGCGCCGCCTCCGACGAGCGGCCCCTGGCCGTCGTACTCGACGACCTGCACCGCACCGACGGGCTGACGCTGGAGCTGCTGCGCCTCGTCGCCGACCGGATTCAGGACCGTCGGGTGCTGGTCATCGCGACGTACCGGCCGTCGGAAGATCGCGGTGAGCTCGAGGTGGCGCGGGCAGCGCTGACGGTCCACACGTCCGCGCACCTGATCCTCGGCGGCCTGGACGCCGCGGCCACCGCCGCCGTCGCCGCCGACTGCGGACTGGCGACCAGCGGCGAGGCGCTGCGCCTGCTTCGCGAACGGACCGGCGGCAACCCGCTTTTCGTGCGGGAGCTGGCCCGGCTGATGGCCGCCGAGGGGCCGGATGCGGTGTGGGCGTCGGTGCCGGTCGGGGTGCGTGACGTGCTGCGGCGCCGGCTCGCCCGGCTACCCGGCCCGACGGTCACGGCGCTGCGCCAGGCCGCGGTCCTGGGCCGCGACATCGACGTCGATCTGCTGGCCGAGCTGGGCCGCAGTGACCCCGACGATCTGCTCGACGCGCTCGAGCCTGCCGTCCTGCTGGGCCTGCTCGACGAGCCCACACCCGGCCGGCTGCAGTTCGCGCACGGCCTGGTCCGCGACACGCTGTACGAGGACACCTCGAAACTGCGACGGTCCCGGTTGCATGCCGCGGCGCTGGAGTTGCTGCGCGCACCCGGCCGTTCGGTGGACCAGGCCGCCCTGGCGCACCACGCTGTCGCGTCCGCTACCGCGGAAACTGCTTCGGCGGCAGCCGATTTCGCGACTGCTGCGGCGCGGGACGCGGGTTCGGTCGGCGCCCACGCCGAAGCCGCTCGCCAATGGCGGGCCGCGGTGCAGATGCTCGAACTGGCGGCCAGCCGCCAGCTGGCGCCGAGCGTTGCGATGCTGGACCAGGACATCGAAGTGCGCTGTGGCCTGATCGCGGCCCTCGCACAGTCCGGCGACGCCGTCACGGCGCGCAGCGAGATGAAATGCGCCCTGCAACTGGTGTCGGGGCGGTCGCGCGACGACCTGGTGGTGCGCATCCTGACCGCGTGGGACACCCCGCTCGTGTGGCGCGACCGCGAGTACGACGAATCCGACGGCCAGATGATCGGGCTGTTGCGGCACGTGCTGGCCACCGATGTTGCCGCGGCCGACCGGATTCGGCTGCTCAAGGCGCTCTACGTCGAATTGGAGGGCAACGACCCGGACGGTGCGCTGGCCGCCAGCACCGAGATGCTGGCGCTGGCGCGGCGGGTGTACGCCGACGATCCCGGGTCGGGCCGCCTGCTGTGCACCGCGCTCAATGTGCGTGGGTTCTGCGCCCTCGGCCCCGATCTGGACACCGAGCGCGACGTGCTTGCCGCCGAACTGTTGCAGACCGCCGAAGCCGCCGAGCAGGCCGACTATCAGGCGGTGGCGCACTGGCTGCTGTCGCTGGCCGCCGGCAACCGATCCGACCTCGCGACGGCCAAGCGCCACGTCGACCTTGCGGTGGCGCGCGCGAGCACCGGTCAGCTGGTCCACCTGCTCGGCGTGCTCGGCCTGTTCCAGGCCCGGATGTACCTGCTGGCGGGTCGCCTGGAAGAGGCGGTGCGCGCCTACACCGACCTGGCGGCGCGGATGGCCGAGAACGGTGCCGCCAACGGCGCCAAGCTGGCGATGGTGGGCCGGGTGACGGGCGAGTTCTGCCTCGGCGATCTGGGCACGCTGGCCGACGAGCTGTTGTTCTTCTACCGCGAAATCTCGGTCGCGGCGCTGGACGCGGCGGTGCTGGCACTGGTCGCGCGAGGCCGCGGGGCCGAGGCGCGGGAACTGTGGCGGGACCGCAAACCGATCGAGCGGGCGTACTTCTGGGTGCCCTTCACGGTGCTGCGGGTCAATGCCGCGGTGGCGCTGGGTGACAGCGACGAGACCTGCGCGCGGGCCGCCGAACTCGAGCCGTACTCCGGTCTGATCGCCGGGCTCGGCGTCGACGGCCTCATGGTCGGCCCCGTCGACGACGCGCTGGCCGCGGCCGCCGAGGTACTGGACCGGCCCGCCGACGCCCGCCGGTACCGCAAGGCCGCCGAGACGCTGCGCGCGCGGCTCGCCGCCGAAGCGCTGAGCTTCATCGACTGACGGGCTTCATCGATCAGCCGGCCAGCGACTCCAACGGGCTCTCCGTGCGGTCGCCGAAGACCGCGCGCACGACCCGCCGGTGCCGGAACGCCAGCACCGCCAGGAATGCCCGCAGCCCGATGCCCAGCTGTCCGGCCATCGTGGTCCGCTCGTCGTCGGTCATCACCGCGAGCGAGCGCGGACCGTCGAACGACATCCGGCTGCCGGCGCGGGCGGTGGCCTCCACCGCCTCCCAGTCGGCGACCGACACGTGCTCGGTGATCAGGGGGAACAGGTCCAGTTCTTCGTCGTTGATGTGCTCGGTCAGCAGCGTGGTGAGTTCGGCGAGTTCGAAGGCCATCAGGAAGGCGACCTTGCGGTCACCGTTCGACAACCGGAACGCCGCGGCGCGGGCCCGTAGCTGGTCGAGGCGCGGGTCGAGCGCAGCGTGGTCGTCGGTGAGCTCGCTCAGATCCAGATGATCGCCGACGCTCGCCTGGATCACCGGCCACAGCACGGTGTCCTCGGTGGTGTGGTGGTGATGGATGGAGTCGCACAGCATCTCGACGTACTGCGAGATGGCGCGCGCCCGGGCGGGCGTGCAGATCACGTCACGGTCGCGCACGGCCTTGGCCAACTCGGTGAGCCGGACCAGGTCGACGAGCATGGCGCGATGCGCCAGCCTGATGCCCAGCAGGTCGGGCTTGGGCTCGCCGGCCTGGCGCGGTGCGACGGTGACGGCTTGGACGGAGGTGGGCACAGCAGACTCCTCATGATCGGTTGTGCACAGCGTGGTGCCCGTGACTTAAGCGCGACTTGGTTGTGGCTTGTCGGCGCTGGTCGCAGCCGCAGTAGGGTGGCAGCCATGATCGATCTCGACCTCGATGACATGCGTGGCTGGTTCGGCTTCGGGGTGGCGGGCAACTTCGCCGGGCACCTCGAACAGGCCGGGGAGGCAGTCGATTTCGTCAACGTCAGGTCCGAATGCGGGGCACCCAAGGGCATCTTCCCGTGGTACGCGCCGGGCAGCGATACCTTTCTGGGCGAGTTCCCGTTGTCGACGGATGCCGTCCAGCTGCCGGTGAGTGACACCCCACTGAACCTGCAGATCGAACCCGAGGTCGGGCTGGCGTGCGAGGTGTCATGGGCGGGCGACCGGGTGGTCGGGCTGCGGCCGTTCGCGCTCGGCGCGTTCAACGACTGCTCGATCCGCAGGCCGGGCGCGCCGAAGATCAGCCACAAGAAGAACTGGGGCCCGGCGTCCAAGGGTGTCGCCCCGACGTTCTTCGCGGTCAGCGACTTGAGCCCGGACGGCCCGACGTCGTCGCTGCGGCTGGCGAGCTTCTTGGACGACGGCAGCGGCGTCGAGCAGGCATACGGTCAGGACAGCCCACTGCTGGGCTACTCGTACTACGGGACGCAGCTGCTGGACTGGGTCGTCGATCGGTTGGCGAACCAGAAGGGTTCGGACGACACACCTTTGGAGGATGTCGGCGCCCTGATGGTGGCCAGCGGCCACCCGTCGCACCTGCTCGTCGGTATCGGCGCGACGCGGTACACCGAGCTGGGGGAGTCCACGTATCTCAAGCCGGGCGACCAGGCGATCGTGCGCGTGTACGACACCGCGTCCGACGATGTCTCGGAGTTGCGGCAGACGGTGCGAGCGGCGCAATAGCTCGGATCACCTCCGCGATTTCGGCGTAGCATTGGTGCACGTCGGGGCCATCGGCCGGAGGTATTGATGATGTTCGACTCGACCCGCTTGCTCGTCCTCCCGTGTTCAGCCATCCTGGCGTTGAGTTTCAGCAGCGCCGTGGCCGTAGCTGATCCTCCCGGTCCGGGTAGCCCGTGCGGCCAGGACAAGGTGATCACGTCCATCAACACGTGCGAGCCGCTCAACGCGTCCTGTACCGGCTACGACGGGATGCTCATCGGCCGCGTCGCAGCGGACGGCCGGTGCGTGATTCCCGGACTCTCGGGCACCAGCTGGTAGCGGGCTGAAGCCACCGGCCGGTCAATCGCGACGGCCGGTTTGTTCCTTCAGCAACTCGTCGAGAGTGGCCAGAAACTCCTTGGGCCGCAACGGAGTACACGCCGGCGCCGGAGTGGTGCCGACGACGTCGAGGGTCACCAGCGTCGACTTGATGGGCCGCCAGATGTCCAGTGGCAGCCAGCGACGTGGATCGGTGCCGCCCCAGATCAGGAACCGGTCCATGATGAAACCGAGTGACTCGGCCTTATAGCCGCGGACCGCGCCAAGCGGGATGATCTTCGACGTGCCCGACGGAAAATGGTAGCGGCGCAACGTGATCGCCTGCCGGTCGAGGAAGATTTGACCGTCGTCGTAGTGCGCGTCCGAGCGAGCGCCGGAGTGGGCACTCGTCACCGCTTGGCGCTCCGCAACTCATGCCCCTTGGAGGTCAGGCAGCGGCCGTTGTCCAGGTTCCACTGCCAGCCGTGCAGGTTGCAGGTCAGCGTGTTGCCCTCGACGATGCCGAACTTCGACAGGTCGGCCTTCAGGTGCGGGCACCGGCGCTGAATCTCGTAGCCGCCCAGGTCGATCGACGCTGAGGTGTCGTGCGCCTCGGCGAACCAGCCGTCGGCGTAGGCGATGCGCTCGTCGGTCAGGCACTTGAAGAACGTGTACAGGTACTCGTTGTAGCCGCCGACGCGCCACGCCTCGAAGCGGGTGGACAGGAAGATGGTGTTGACCCAGTCCGGTTCGTCGTCGCGCAGCACGGTGCGCACCAGCTCGGGTGCGATACCGAAGCCGTACCGGAACTTCTCGTCCGGAATCGCCTCCCGCACAGCCCGTTTCGGAAAGTCCAGGACGATGGTCTCGGTACCGATCCGGAGCTCGACTGGATAACCGATGCCGTCGCAGATCTGGTCGCTCTGCACCATGATCGGCTCGAACTTGGCGCGCAGCGGCTCCAGCAGGGATTCGCCGGAAGCCGGTGCCCACGAAGCCTTTTCGGCGGCCAGCACCGGCGCCATGCGCTGCGCGTAGGCCTCGATGTACTCGGCCTTTCCGGTGGTGAAGATCGCTTCGGCCGCGGCGTCGGGAATAGGGTGCACCAGCGAGTCCAGCGTCGACCCGGTGAACGAAGCGACCGTGCCCGGGATCATCAGGAGCCCACCGTCGTGGCCGTGCCGGCGCAGTTGGTCCAGGAACACCGCCTGGTCCGGGAAGATATTGGCCGGATCATCGTGATCGTCGTTGAGCCAACGCAATTCGGGATCCAGGAAGCACGGCGGACCGGCCGACGGCACCACCCAGGTGGCGCCGACCTGCGCGATGTACTGGCGACTGCGGTCCATCTGCCGCTGCCGCTTCTGCGTGCCGAAGGCCTCCTTGGCGCGCGCCGGCATGTCGTAGACCATCGGGTACCAGATGGCGCCCGAGTACTGCAGCATGTGCACGTCGACATCGCCGAACTCGGTGGCCACCATGTCCAGATCGATCGGGCGGGCGTCGTTCATGTTGAACGCGACGGTCTCGCCGTCGGACACCACCAGGCCGGAATCGCCGATCGGGCCGTCGGCCGGGGCGCGCAGCGCGATGACCATCACGTCCAGGTCGCCCTTCGGCCCGCTGACGCGGTGCTTCACCGAATCGGTGGTCTCGAAGAACTTGTGGAAGCCGAGGGCCTCGAGCTCACGACGCAGGTCCGGCACCGGGTAGTCGGGCAGCAGCACCGTCGCGTCCTTGTTGATGTGCGCGCGCAGGTGCTCCGGGTCGAAGTGGTCCTTGTGCAGGTGGCTGACGTAGAGGTAGTCGCAGTCGCCGAGCGTGTCCCAGTCCAGCCGGCTGTTGTCCGGGAACGGGAACCATGATGCGAAGTAGGCAGGGTTCACCCACGGGTCACACAGAATGCTGCCCGCGGCGGTATCGATCCGGAATCCGGCGTGTCCAACGCTTGTGACCTGCACAAATGCCCCTTTTGGCGGTGGAGAGTTCGCCAGCGAGTCTAGCCGGATTCCGGAGCGTCCCAGAGCGAGCGGTAGTAGTCGATGCGTTCGTCGTCCCGCGCCACCCCGTAGGCGTCCAGCAGGGCGGCCTCGTAGTTGCCCGGGTAGTTCCAGTCCAGCGACATGGTGGCGATGGCCAGGTCGGCCCAGCGGTCGGCCACGCCGAGGTCGCCGATGTCGACGTGCCCGACGAACGCGCCGTCGTCGCCCATCAGGGTGTTCGGCGAGCACGCGTCACCGTGGCAGACCACGAGCCGGTCCGGGTCCGGGACATCCACCACCCAGGACGGGCGCCCGAACGGGCAGTCCTCGACCGGCAGCGCGTCGTGCATGGCCCGTAGTCCGGCGCCGATCGCGCGGGCCGCGGTCTCGGGATCGTCGGACCAGCGCGGGTCGACGGCGGAGCGCCCGGGCAGGCCGACGGTGTGCAGCCAGCCCGTACCTTCGCCGAGCACGGGCGGGACGGCGATGTACTTCCCGGCCCAGCGCAGCCGGACGGCCTCGTCGACCAGCAACGGCGCGTGCTCGGCCGGGTAGGTCTTCACGTATTCGTCGCCGGCGCCGATGGCGAACGTCACGCCGCCGAGTTCGTTCCGCCAGACTGCCGAAACGGGACGGCCGACGGCCAGCGCGTCGACGACATCGGGAACGGGGACGGGTCCGGTGGGGAAGGTCACCCCTACAGCGTCGCCTACCTTTCTGGACGCAGTACCAACGGTCCGCACTAGGCTGATGCTCGTGGAACCGGTATATGGCACGGCAATCAAGCTGGCACGCACGGTGTGGCGGGTGCAGGGCTTGAAGTTCA
>Ga0070667_100000884_pt1 | contig 27676 bp, 29 predicted proteins | sample KBSS33metaG_FD_64659 | JGI IMG/M metagenome (GOLD analysis project Ga0070667, IMG submission 64659) | Switchgrass rhizosphere microbial communities from Kellogg Biological Station, Michigan, USA - KBS S3-3 metaG | ecosystem: Host-associated > Plants > Roots > Rhizosphere > Soil ...
CGATGCCCGCACGGTGCCCTACATGATGTCGGGCGGCACCGATGCGAAAGCGTTTGTCCGCCTGGGTATCCGGTGCTTCGGCTTCGCGCCGCTACGGTTGCCGCCCGACCTGGATTTCGCCGCACTGTTCCACGGGGTCGACGAGCGTGTGCCCGTGGACGCACTACAGTTCGGCGCCAACGTCCTCGAACACTTTTTGACGCACTGCTGACCGAAGGGACAACGCCATGACCAACCCAACACCTGGGCCGTACGACAACCTGCCGCAACTGCCGAGCTTCACCCTGACCTCGACGTCGCTGACCGACGGCGGCCCGCTGGCCAACGCTCAGGTCAGTGGGATCTTCGGCGCCGGGGGAGAAGACGTCTCTCCACAGCTGAGCTGGTCGGGCTTCCCGGCCGAGACCCGCAGCTTCGCGGTCACCGTGTACGACCCCGACGCCCCGACCGCTTCGGGCTTCTGGCACTGGGCCGTCGCGAACCTGCCCGCCGATGTGACCGAGCTGGCCGCCGACGCGGGCAACGGTGACGCACTGCCCGGCGGTGCCATCACCCTGGCCAACGACGCCAGCCTGAAGCGCTACCTGGGTGCGGCCCCGCCGGCCGGCCATGGCCCGCACCGCTACTACATCGCCGTGCACGCGCTGCCGGTGGAGAAGCTCGATATTCCCGAGGATGCCACCCCGGCGTTCCTGGGCTTCAACCTGTTCATGCAGGCCATCGCGCGGGCCGTCATCCACGGGACGTACGAGCAGAAGTAGCGCCAATCTGCCGGGTCGCGGCTGTCCGCGGCCCGACCTACTATCGGACCGAGGCCGGCAGCTGCGACGCTTGCCGGCCGACCGACGCGAGGGGGCCATCGGCTTTGTCCACACCTACCCCGGTGAGTAAGAGTTCGGCACCGACGGATCAGGACCGCCTCGACTACATCGACCAGGCCACGTTCTTGTCGTACCGGGCCAACGGCCGGGTTCAGGTCGGCATGGCGTTGTGGTTCTACGAAGGTCCGGTGGACCTCGACGGGCTGCGCCGGTTCAACGAGAACTTCGGTAAGGGGCTGGTCGCGCGGTACGTCGAGCGGTCTCCGATACCGTTCGGCCGGCATCGCTGGGTGACCGCGTCAGGTGCCCCGCCGCCCGTCGACATCGCCGAAACCGCTCGTCCGCGTTCGGCTTTGAGCGACTGGCTGGAAGAGCGCGCACAGGTCCCGATCGACCCGGAGCACGGGCCGGGTTGGCATCTGGGGGTGCAGCCCTTCACCGATGGCTCGACGGCGGTCGCGATAGTGCTGTCGCACTGTCTGATCGACGGCAGCGGTGCCGTGGTCGCGTTCATGGACGCGATCCTGGGCAACGAGCGCAACCTCGGCTACGAGCGGCCGCGGTCCCGCACCCGCTGGCAGGCGCTCCGTTCCGATCTGCGCCAGACGCTCCGGGATCTGCCGGAGGTCCGGCGCACGATCGCGGTGGCCGCCAAGTTGGCCTATCGGCGGCGCGGAGAGATGGCGGCAGCGCCGACGGCGGCCGGGACGGCCGGCGGCGACGAAATCGTGCACGTGCCGTTCGCGTCCGCCATCATCGACCTCGGTCACTTCGACGCGCGTGCAGCGGAGCTCGGTGGCAACGGCCATTCACTGGTCGCGGCGTTCGCCACCCGCCTCGGCGTCCGCATGGGCAGGCGACGCGCGCGGGACGGCGCCATCTCGCTGATGGTCGCGATCAACGACCGCACCTCGATCGAGGACACCCGGGCCAACGCGATGACGTTCACGACGTTCACCGTCGGTCCCGAGTCGGCCACCACCGATCTCACCGAGCTCCGTGGGTCGATCCGGACCGCGCTGCGCACCGCCAGGGACCAGCCCGACGAATCTTTCCAACTGCTGCCGCTGACGCCGTTCATCCCGCGGCGGGCGGTCCGCCACACTGCGGCCATGGTCCTCGGCGAGCTGCCCGTCACCTGTTCGAATGTCGGCGACGTGCCCGATTTGGTCGGTCGCATCGATGGCGTCCGTCAGGCCGACTACCTGATCTGTTGGGGTGTCGAGCAGAACGTCAAGAAACGCGACATCGAACAGCCCGGCGGTCTGCTGGTGGTGACGGCCCTGCGCCACAACGGCAAGGTCACCATCGGCATCGTCGGCTATCAGGTGGGGGCGGAGAACTCCAAAGCCGTTCTCCGCGAACACGTGCAGCAGACCTTGGCCGAACTCGGTGTCACACCGATGGTGGTTTACTGACCGCCGCCGAGCAAACGCAAAACTGTCGCATTTCCTGTGAAAAGGGACAGTTTTGCGTTTCCCGCAAGCGGGAGGTACCCCCAGCTCGTGAGAGGAGCTAGGCCCCGGACCCCACCGCGTCGGCCAGGGACGCGAACCCGCCGGCCTTCAACTTCGCTGCCACTCCGTCGTGAATGTGCTTGGCCCACAAGCCGCCGCCGTAGATGAAGCCGGTGTAGCCCTGCACCAGGGACGCGCCGGCGATGATGCGCTCCCAGGCGTCGTCGGCGGTCTCGATGCCGCCGACACTGATCAGCACCAGCTGGTCGCCGACCCGCTTGTGCAGCCGCCGCAGCACCTCCAGCGACCGCGCGGCCACCGGTGGGCCGGACACGCCGCCCGCGCCCAGCTCGGCGACGCCGGGAGTCAGCAGGCCTTCCCGGGAGATCGTGGTGTTGGTCGCGACGATGCCCGCCAGCCCCAGTTCGACGGCCAGGTCGGCGATCTCGTCGACGTCGTCGTCGGATAGATCGGGTGCGATCTTCACCAGCACCGGCTTGGTGGTCTCGGCACGCACGGCGGCGAGGATCGGCCGCAGCGACGCCACGGCCTGCAGGTCACGCAGCCCCGGCGTGTTCGGCGAGCTGACGTTCACCACGACGAAATCGGCCAGCGGCCCGCACAGCCGCGCGCTCTCGGCGTAGTCGTCGACGGCGTGTTCGGGCGGGGTGACCTTGGTCTTGCCGATGTTCACGCCGATCGGCACAGTGGACTGGCTGCGGGTCAGGCGGATGGCGAGCTCACCGGCCCCGTGGTTGTTGAAGCCCATCCGGTTCAGCAGCGCGCGGTCCTCGGGCAGCCGGAACAGCCGCGGCGCCGGGTTGCCCGGCTGCGCCTGCGCCGTGACGGTGCCCACCTCGGCATAGCCGAAACCCAGTGGGCCCCAGGCATTGATGCCGTTGCCGTTCTTGTCGAAGCCGGCCGCCAGGCCCACCGGGCCCGGGAACGTCACACCGAACACCGTGGTCTCCAGCACCGGATCCGAGGGCGCGAGCCAGCGGCTCAGCAGCCGGCGGCCGAACGCCGGCCCGGTCGCCACGCGCAGCAGCGCGAACACCCAGGTGTGAATCCGCTCCGGGGATACCCGGAAGAACACCCAGCGCAGGGCGCGATACATCAACGGCTCCTCACATCGACGGCTGCTCGGGCGTCAACCTATCGGGGACATTCCCCGTCGCTTCGCTCGCCCCGGGCACATTCCCCGTCGCTTCGCCCGCCCTGATCTTGCGACGACGCAGCAGCACCCGGCGCGAACCGTCGGTGTAGAGGCGCACCCGGGTCAGTTCCCACCCGCGATATTCGGCCTCGATCGACAGCCGGATGGACGCCGACAGTCTGGTCACTTCCGGGGGCAGTCGGAGCGGAATCCATTCGTAGTCGTCGGACAAGTCCTCCGCCCACGCTGCCGGCATCCGCCCCCGCTGCATCAGTGGCCGCCTGACCCCGGCCCAGCGGCGGCGTTCGCGATCACCTGCACCCCGGCGCCCGACCCCGACACCACGAACAAGGTGCCGGTGCGTTCGTCGAACGAGAGGACGTCGGGCTGCTGCACGGTGCGATATCGGACTTTCTCGACAGGGAGGCCAGTCGAAAGATCGTAACCAACCACGCTGTTTGTCGCGGTCTGTGAAACCCAGGCGAGTTTCGACGTTCCGACGATGCCGTACGGTGCACCCCGCACGGGCGCCTGCTGGCGCAGCATCAGTGGCGTCGTACCGAACACCAGCAGACTGTCGCCGCGAGTATCGGCCACCAGCACCCGGCCCGCGGGATCGGCGGCCACCGTCGTGGCGCCCTCGCCGGCACGCAACGCCTGCGCGACGTCGGTCCCCGCGGCGTTCACCTCGGTCACCGAGGTCTGCCCGCGGTCCAGGACCACGACGGTATTTCCCTGCGCGGCAAGACCGTCCACGCGGGCAAAAGCCTTCATCCGGGACTGCACGGCGCTGCCGTCGATGATCAGCACCGCCCCGTCGGCGGTGCCCAGCGCCAGCTTCCCGTCGGCCCGGCGGGCGATCGACGTGAAGTCGGTGCCCGACTGGCCGTCCACCGCGACCGCTTGCACCGCGCGCTTGCCGATGTCGAGTCGCAGGTAGCCGCCGCGGGTGGACAGAAACGCCGTGCCCGCGCCGTCGCCGGTCACACCGGTCGCGGCCGTTGGCAGCACCACGGGCGGGGCGCCGGGGACCGTCGCCACCGGACGTCCCGTTGCGTCGGCGCCCAGCACCACGAGCGACGACGTCGTCGCGTCGAAGGTCGCCCCGGTCCCGGGGCCGGGAAGGGGACGGACCACGCCGTCTGGGGCGCCGCTGACCACGGGTGACACTGCGGCGCGCGCCGGGGAGATGGTCGGCGGCGGCGTCTCGGCCGGGTGCGACGAACAGGCCGTCAGGGTGCCGATGGCCAGTGCGGCCGTCGCGAATCTTGTTGCGCTGACCCGATATTCACGCAACCGACAATTAATGGGATGGTGATCCATTGACACGGGCTGTCTTTCGGTCGGCGAACGGCGAACGGGCGCAAATTTCCAGTCTAGGCAAATATATTGGCGTCAATTATCTGCTTCCGGCGGGTACGTCTCGTACCGGAGGGGTATGGTCGCAGTCATGAGCATTGCCACCGACGGCGATCTTGCCAACGGTAATTTTGCTATCGAAGACCTTTCGACAGGTCTGCGGGCCAGCGGGTTTGGCCAGGTCGGCGACGGCCGGAGTTTTTCCTTTCGCCTGGATGACAAACGCGTGTTGATTGTCGAGGTCTACCGGCCACGTTTGTCGGGTCCGGTGCCCCAGGAAGAGGACGTCGTCGCGGTGTCCTCGCGAAGCCTGGCTCACGTCGACGTGCACGACGAGCGCAGTCTCGCCGCCGCCGTCCGCGACGCTGTCGCCGACGCACAACCGGTGCAGCGCAACCACTAAAGCCCGCGGCCGCCGCTCACGGTACGGTCGTCGGCGTGACTGACGTGGCAGCCATGAGCTGGTGGCAGACGATCGTGCTGGCCGTCCTGCAGGGGCTCACCGAGTTTCTGCCGGTGTCGTCGTCGGGCCATCTGGCCATCGCCTCCCGGGTGTTCTTCGCCGGAGACGCCGGCGCGTCGTTCACCGCCGTCACCCAGCTGGGCACCGAGGCCGCGGTGCTGATCTATTTCGCCAGGGACATCTGGCGCATCCTCACCGCCTGGTTCAGCGGGCTGACCGACGCCGCCCGCCGCACCGCCGACTACTGGCTGGGCTGGTGGGTGATCATCGGCACCATCCCGATCTGCGTCCTGGGGCTGCTGTTCAAGGACCAGATCCGGTCCGGCGCCCGCAATCTGTGGCTCGTTGCCACCGCGATGATCGTGTTCTCCGCGGTCATCGCCCTCGCCGAGTACGTCGGCAAGCAGACCCGCGACGTCGAGCAGCTGACCTGGAAGGACAGCGTGATCGTCGGGCTGGCGCAGTGTCTGGCACTGGTGCCGGGGGTGTCCCGGTCCGGTGCGACGATCAGCGCCGGCCTGTTCCTCGGCATGAACCGTGAACTGGCGGCGCGCTTCGGCTTCCTGCTCGCCATCCCCGCGGTGCTGGCCTCCGGATTGTTCTCGCTGCCCGACGCCTTCAGGCCCGTCACCGAAGGCATGAGCGCCACCGGCGCGCAGCTGGCCGTGGCCATCGCGATCGCGTTCGTGGTCGGCTACGCCGCGGTGTCGTGGTTCCTGAAATTCCTGGTGCGGCACAGCATGTACTGGTTCGTCGGCTACCGCGTGGTGCTCGGTGTGACGGTGCTCATGCTCCTCGGCACCGGGGTGGTGGTGGCACAGTGACCGTCATCCTCCTGCGGCACGGACGGTCGACGTCCAACACCGCACACACGCTGGCGGGCCGGTCCGAGGGCGTCGACCTCGACGACAAGGGGCGCGCGCAGGCCCAGGGCATCGTCGACAGAATCGGCGAGCTGCCGGTCAAGGCCATCGTCCGGTCGCCGCTGCTGCGCTGCCAGAACACCGTCGCCCCGCTGGCCGGCGCGCTCGGTTTGCAGCCGCGCGTCGACGACCGGCTGACCGAGGTCGACTACGGCAGCTGGACCGGCCGCAAGATCGCCGAACTGGTGAAAGAGTCTCTGTGGCCCGTCATCCAGCAGCAGCCCAGCGCCGCGGTGTTTCCGGACGGTGAGGGGCTGGCGCAGGTGCAGGCGCGCGCCGTCGCGGCGGTCCGCGAGATCGACCGGGCGCTGGCGCAGGAGCACGACGGCGACACGCTGTGGATCGCCTGCACGCACGGCGACGTCATCAAGGCGGTACTGGCCGACGCCCTCGGCGTGCATCTCGATGGCTTCCAGCGGATCGTCGCCGACCCGGCCTCGATGAGCGTCATCCGCTACACGCCACACCGGCCGTTCGTCCTTCATGTCAACCACACCGGCACTGATCTCAGCTCGTCGCTTCGTCCCAAGCCTGAAGAGCCCAAATCCGACCAGCCCGGCACGCCCGACGATGCCGCGCCGACACACGACGCAACCGTCGGTGGCTCGACCGACTAAACCGGTGAACCGGTATTTTGAAAGGTGCCATGGCCCGCGCAATTCACGTATTCCGCTCTCCCGACCGCTTCGTGGCCGGGACCGTTGGGCAGCCTGGTAACCGGACGTTCTACCTGCAAGCGGTGCACGAGCAGCGGGTCGTCTCGGTCATGCTGGAGAAGCAGCAAGTCGCGGTCCTGGCCGAACGCATCTCCGCGTTGCTCGTGGAGATCAACCGCCGGTTCGGGACGCCGATCCCGCCCGACACCGGCGAGGTGACCGACCTCAACCCACTCGTCATGCCGGTGGACGCCGAGTTCCGGGTGGGCACCATGGGCCTCGGCTGGGACTCCGAGGCACAGACCGTGGTGGTGGAGCTGCTGGCCGTCACCGACTCGGAATTCGACGCCTCCGTAGTGCTCGACGACGCCGAAGAAGGCCCGGACGCTGTGCGGGTGTTCCTGAGCCCGCAGTCGGCCCGGGACTTCGCGAACCGCTCGAACCGGGTGATCTCCGCCGGTCGGCCGCCGTGCCCCCTGTGCGAGGAACCGCTCGACCCTGACGGACATATCTGCGTGCGCACCAACGGGTATCGGCGTGGCCTGTTGGATGCCGATGCCGGTGGTGAAGAGCCGGATGACGCCTCCTGACCCCGAACAGGTTCTGCAACGCGGTGGGCTGACGGCGCTCGGGCGCATCAGGTCGGCCAGCAACGCGACGTTCCTGTGCGAAGCCGAACTGGACGGCGCCCTGCTGCACTGTGTGTACAAACCGATCTCCGGGGAAGCGCCGCTGTGGGATTTCCCCGACGGCACACTGGCCGGTCGGGAGTTGGCCGCCTACCTGGTATCGGCTGCGCTGGGCTGGAACCTGGTGCCGCACACCATTATCCGTGATGGGCCGGCTGGCCCGGGTATGGTGCAGCGCTGGGTCGACCAGCCCGGTGACGCGCTCAGCGAGGCCGAACCCGCATCCGGTCCGGATCTCGTCGACCTCGTGCCGGCCGGTCGCGTACCGGCGGGCTACCTGCCGATCCTGCGGGCGTACGACCACAAGGGCGACGAGGTGGTGCTGGTGCACGCCGACGACTCCCGGTTGCACCGGCTGGCGGTGTTCGACGTGCTGATCAACAACGCCGACCGCAAGGGCGGCCATGTCCTGGCCGGCGCCGACGGGCGGGTGTACGGCGTCGACCATGGCGTCAGCCTGCATGCCGACGACAAGCTGCGCACGGTGCTGTGGGGCTGGGCCGGAAAACCGATCGACGACGACGTGCTCGGTGCGGTCGCCGCGTTGCGAGACACTCTGCATGGCAGCCTCGCTGCGGAGCTGGCCCCGCACCTGACACGCCAGGAGATCGCCGCGTTGCACGCGAGAGTTGTTGAGCTGCTTGATAATCCGATCATGCCGACCCCGGATCGGCATCGGCCGATCCCGTGGCCGGCCTTTTGATCGCAGTTTGCACACAGGTAACCGATTTACGCCGCCCTACCGCTCGGTAGTGCTCTAGGCTCGTCGGCATGACCGACCACGACAAGGCCGCAGCCCGCCGCGAGATCACCGATGCCCTCCAGAAAGCACTGGACCGCCGGCACGAGGTGCTCGACGTCATCGTCGAAGCCGACAACAAGGCCGCCGCCGTTGATGCCATCGCCAAGCTGCTGGGCACCTCCCATGCCGGCGGCGAGCAGGTCATGGCGATGTCCTTCGATCTGCTGACCAAGGACGCCCGCAAGCGCATCGCCGACGAGCTCGAAGATCTGAACAGCCAATTGTCGTTCACGGTGAAGGACCGCCCCGCCAGCTTCGGGGACAATTTGTCGCTGCGTCCGTTCTCCGGTGCCGTCGACCGCGACATCTTCGCCACCCGCACCGCCGATGTCGGTGCTTCCGGTGACGGCTCGGGCCGGGCCGCCGGCGACCTGGACGACGAGATCAAGGCCGCACTGTCCCGTGTCAACGCCGAGGAAGCGGTGTGGTTCGTCGCCGAGGAAGACGGCGCCAAGGTCGGCATGGTGTTCGGTGAACTTGTCGGCGGCGAGGTCAACGTCCGGATCTGGGTGCACCCCGAGCATCGCCACCGTGGCTACGGCACCGCGGCGCTGCGCCGGTCGCGGTCGGAGATGGCGTCGTACTTCCCGGCGGTGCCCATGGTGGTCCGCGCCCCGGGCGTCACGCCGCAGTAGGCGCTCGCAGGCTGAAGTAGTCTGCGCGACAACGTAATACCAGAAAAGGGCTCCGGTAATCACCCGGGGCCCTTTTCGCGGACGTCGTCGACTCAGCCGGAGTACGGCTTGGCCTTCACCGGCGGGGAAGCGACGGTGACAGGCTCGACGCTGCTGGGCGTCGTCGGCGTGGCGGTGGCGCCCATGTTGATGTCGGCGACGGTCGGCTGGTTGTACACGCCCGAAGACGCGCCGTGTCCCGACGAGGCGACGGGCGCGACGGCCGGTGCCGGCGCGTGGGTCGTGCCGTAGACGCCGAGCGCGACACCCGCCGCGACGCCGACGAATCCCAATGTCTTCGCCACCTTCATGACGTCCTCCTTAATGACTACGCGGTAAATAGTTGTGCAAAATGCTATGAGCCCTATGTCGGCAGGACCTGCCAGCAGCCTGCAACGTGCCTGTGAATACGCGATTTCAGCTGTGACGTCGCCCTCGGCGATACTCATTGGCATGGCGGACAGCGGCAGGGCGCACACCGATGTCGCGCTGGCCGCCGAGGTCGCGCAAGAGGCGGGGGAGTTCCTGCTGTCGGTGCGCGACCGGCTCGGCTCCCACGATCCGTACACGCTCGGCGCAGCCGGCGACCGGCACGCCAACACGCTGATCCTGGACCGGCTGCGTACGGCCCGCCCCGACGACGCCATCCTGTCGGAGGAGGCCGCCGACGATCTCGTCAGGCTCCGCTCGGACCGCGTGTGGATCGTCGACCCGGTCGACGGCACCCGAGAGTTCGGCCGGGGCCGGCCGGACTGGGCTGTTCACATCGCGCTGTGGCAGCGCGATGGCAGCCCGCACGGGTCCATCACCGACGCGGCTGTCGCGCTGCCCGCACACGGCGAGGTGCACCGCACCGACACCGTGACTGCCCCGCCGCCGCGCCGTCCCGGCCCGATCCGCGTCGCCACCAGTACCTACCGGCCGCCGGCCGTGGTGTGGTGGCTGCGCGATGTGCTCGATATGGAGCTCGTCGGCATCGGCTCAGCCGGCGCCAAGGCGATGGCCGTGGTGCGCGGCGACGTCGACGCCTACGTGCACGCCGGCGGGCAGTGGGAGTGGGACTCGGCTGCGCCGGCCGGCGTGGTGCAGGCGGCGGGGCTGTTCGCGTCGCGGCTGGACGGCTCGCCGCTGCGGTACAACCGGCCCGACCCGTACCTGCCGGACTTCGTCATGTGCCGCCCGGAGTTTGCCGACTCGTTGCTCGACGCGGTGCGCCAAGTGTCTCGTGGACCGAGTTGACGCGGTCGATGCGCTGCGCGCCGTCGGGTGTGAGGGCAAGGACGCGGTCGGACAGAACTGCAACGAGGCTCATCACCGCAGCGTGGCTGTCGAACGCGCCGGGGGAGACGATCGGGCATTCGAGCCACCAGGTGGCACGTGCCGCGAGTGCACGGAGTTGTTCATCGGCGAAGAGCGCCAATGGAATTCGCGACTCGCAAGCCCAGTCGACGAGTTCTTTGGCCCACCGGCCGTGGCGCCGGAACGACATCACGATGACGAGGTCCCGCTCGTCGAAGTCCGCGATGTCTTCGGCCGCGGACTGGCCCGAATTGGGTGTCAGCCAGGTGTCTGGCCGGATCTGTGCGAGGTTCAGCCTCAGCACCGTTGCCGCGGCCAGGCTGCTGCGATAGCCGCAGACGGCGATGCGACGGGAAGCGGCGATCTTCTCTGCGACGGCCTCGATCACGACCTCATCCAGCAGCGCGTGCATGGCGTGCAGGTTCGCGATGTCCTGCGAGATGATGGCGCTGACGTCGGGCGTCCTCTCGATGGCGACGGGCACACCAGACCGCCGCAGTGCGCGCAGGTGTTCACGCATGGCGTCGAAGTTGCTGAATTCCAGGGCGCGCACCAGCCGGGAGAATGTCGCCTTCGAGACGTCGGCCATGGTGGCGAGCTCGCTGGCGCGATAGGTACCGGCATCGCCCGCGTGCTCGAGCAGCACATCGGCGGCGCGCCGTTCTTGTGGACTCAGCGACGCGTAGCAGTTCGCGATTCTCGCCTCCAGCGAGTCCGGCTCATCCGCGCGCATCAGCTTCCCCTGTAGGTGGTGTATGCGAACGGGCTGAGCAGCAGCGCGACGTGCGTGTGGCCCGCTCCGATCGTGACGTGCAATTCGACGGCAGGGTAGAAGGTCTCACGATCGGTACTGGCGAACCACGCGCCCGTCGCGAAATGCAGTAGGTAGTCACCGGGATCGAGTGGGACAGCCCAACGAATGCGTCCGTCGCCGTCGGTGCGTGCGGTCGCCATCTGGTCATTCATTCGGCTCAGGACGACCTGGAGATCCACGGCGGGTTTCCCGCGGGCCGCGTCGAGCACATGGGTTGACAGGGATGTCGGGGCGGCCGCCGATGTCATGGCGTCACCCTCTCGGCCAGGCGAAGCAGTGCGATCTCACGAAGCTGGCCGATGGCGATCGCGGCTTCCTCCTCGCGGCCGAGCGATAGCCGATATCGCAGGGCGTCATAGATGTCGGCTGCGCTGCGGCCCTTTGCACGGATGAGGAAGATGCGCCCGAACTTCGCTTCGTAGTCCGCGTTGGCTCTGGCCATCGTCGCCGCAAGCTCGTCGGGCATGGCCGGTTGTTCGCCGCGGGAGAGGCTGGACTCGATCGCTGGTCCGTCGGCTCGTTCGCCGATGCGGGGGTGCTGCGCCAGTGCCTGGTCCAGGTTGTCGACGCTCCAGTCGTCGGCGGCGCGTGCGGCCGCCGCCTCGAGTTCCCCGACAGTGGCAAATGGCCGCGCGGCGACAACGGCGCTGAGCCAGGACCCGATATCGGCACAGGGGCGCAGTACCTCTTCGGCTTCCTCAGGCAACGCAGAGTTGAAAGTCTGAAGGTCCATGGACTGAATCTAGCGTTGCAGGAGCGATTCGCCCTGGCGAGATTGTTACGATCCGTTTACGCCCAGTTCCAGGCCATTCTGGGAGCGGCGGGCCTGATGCGTCTTCACACGGTTGAAACGAAATGGTGACGCCGTAACAAAATCTGAAACGTACGTTGCAGCGGTAAGCCGGTCAACGTGCGTCAGGGGAAATCGTGGCAGTGGGTGACATCGTCCTCGGGTCGAATCAGTACGGCAAGGCGGAGAACCGTCTCGTACGCATCGTTCGGGACACCCCCGTACATCGCATCATCGATCTGAACGTCACCTCGCAGTTGCGGGGCGATTTCAGCGCATGCCACTACGAGGGTGACAATTCGCACGTCGTCGCGACCGACACGCAGAAGAACACCGTGTACGCCTACGCGAAAGAAGTGGGTGTGAAGTCACCCGAGGATTTCCTGATTGCGTTGGGCAGGCACTTCGTCGGTGATTTCGAGTGGGTCACGGGAGGTCGTTGGGCGGCAGAGGAATACGCGTGGGAACGGATCGTCGTCGACGGCAAGGCGCACGACCACTCGTTTGTGCGGGCCGGCAAGTTCGTCCGGACGACGGTCGTCCAGATGGTCGGCGACACGACCTGGGTGGTGTCCGGCATCAAGGACTGTGTCGTGCTCAAGTCGACCGGATCGGAGTTCCACGGCTTCCCTCGGGATAGATACACCACGCTGGTCGAGACCGACGACCGCATCATGGCCACGTCCATCACCGCATGGTGGCGCTACCTGAGCACTGACGGCGACGGCGCCGACCTCGACTTCAACGCGCTGCACGACGCCATCACCGAACTCGCCCTCGCCACGTTCGCCAGTGTCCATTCGCTTGCGTTGCAGCAGACGCTCTTCGAGATCGGCAAGGCGATCCTCGAAACGTTCGATGTGGTCGCCGAAGTGAAGTTGTCGTGCCCCAACAAACACCATTTCGTCGTCGACCTCAGCCCGTTCGGCCTGGAGAACCCGAACGAGGTCTTCTACGCCGCCGACCGGCCGTACGGCTTGATCCAGGCCACCATCGCCCGCGAGGGCACGGATCAGGCGCCAGAGGCCTGGGCCACGATTCCGGATTTCTGTTGAGCCCATGGACCTCGACACCGTCAGCCGATACCGATTCGCACGAGCACGCGACGACCTGCACCTTGCCGACGGCGAGTCCTTCGTCGCCGGGGGGACATGGTTGTTCTCTGAACCACAGGCCGAGCTCACCGGTGTCGTCGACCTGACGACCATGGGCTGGTGCCCCATCGAGCGCACCGGCGACGGGCTGCGCATCGCGGCGACGTGCACCATCGACGAACTCGTGCGCTACCCCCGCCGCGCCGACTGGCCGGCCCAGCAGCTCTTCGGTGACTGTGCCAACGCACTACTCGCCTCGTTCAAGATCTGGAACGTCGCCACCGTCGGAGGCAACATCTGCCGGTCGTTCGCGGCCGCATCGATGGTGTCGCTCGCCGCCGCACTCGACGGCGTGGCCGAGATCTGGACTCCTGACGGCCACACCCGATGGGGCCCGGTCGTGGATCTGGTCACCGGCAACGGCACCAACTCGCTGGCCCACGGCGAGGTACTACGGGCCGTGCACCTGCCCGACCGGGCGCTGCGTGCCATGGCGGCGCTGCGAACCATCGCGCTCGCCGAGCACGGACGCTCCGGTGCCGTCGTCAGCGGCCGCCGTGACGACGACGGATCCACAGTCTTCACAGTCACGGCCGCGACGCTCGCACCCACGGTGTTCCGCTATCCGGCAATGCCCAGCGCTGACGCGCTCCGATCCGACGTTCTGGCCGCACCCGGCTATTACACGGATCCTCTCGGGTCCGCTGATTGGCGGCGGGCCGTCAGCGCGGTGCTGGCCTTGGATGTTCGCTCAGAAATTTCTTCTCGCCTGGAGGTGGGCCATGCCGATTGAGACCAACCGAGCCGACGTCGCTCGCAAGGCCGTGCATCCGGTCGACGAAGTGCTACCGATTCCGAAGCTCGCGGTGTACGGAATGCAGCACGTTCTGGCGTTCTATGCCGGCGCGGTGCTGGTTCCGATCATCGTCGCCGGAGCGCTGAAGCTCTCACCCGAACAGATGATCCACCTCATCAACGCCGACTTGTTCACGTGTGGCATCGCCACGATCATCCAGTCTGTCGGCTTCTGGAAAGTCGGCGTCAAACTCCCGCTGATTCAGGGGGTCACCTTCGCAGCGGTGAGCCCGATGATCGCGATCGGCACCGCCGGAGGCCTGTCGGGGGTCCCCGGTCTGCTGTCGGTGTACGGGTCGGTCATCGTCGCCGGACTCTTCACCTTCTTCATGGCGCCGTACTTCTCGAAGCTGCTGCGATTCTTCCCACCGGTCGTCACCGGATCGGTCATCACGATCATCGGGATCGCGCTCCTGCCCGTCGCAGCCAATGACATTGTCGGCGGCACGACCACCGAGGCGATGAAAAGCGATGTGGCGCTCAAGGATCTCGCGTACGCCGCGGGCACCCTGCTGATCATCGTCGTCATGCAGCGCCTCTTTCGCGGGTTCCTTGCCACGATCGCGGTGCTGGCCGGGTTGGTCATCGGAACTGCCGTCGCCGCGCTGCTCGGGGAAGTTGACTTCAGTGCGGTCGGCACGTCGCACTGGCTCGGCGTGACCACGCCGTTCTACTTCGGCTGGCCCACATTCAGCGCCACCGCGATCATCTCGATGATCGTCGTCATGATCATCACCGCGGTGGAAACCACAGGCGACGTCTTCGCGACGGCCGAGATCGTGGGCAAGCGCGTGGGCGCCAACGACATCGCCAGAGCACTGCGCGCCGACGGCATGGCGACCACGATCGGCGGCGTGCTCAACTCGTTTCCCTACACGTGCTTCGCGGAGAACGTCGGGCTCGTTCGCTTGACGCAGGTCAAGAGCCGGTGGGTGGTCGCCACCGCGGGGGTCATCATGATCGTGCTGGGCTATCTCCCCAAGGCCGCGGCGGTCGTGGCCGCGATCCCGCATTCAGTGCTCGGCGGGGCATCGCTGGCGCTTTTCGCCACAGTGGCTGTGGTGGGTATCCAGACCCTTTCGAAAGTCGACTTCAACGACCACCGCAATGCGGTGATCGTCGGCACCGCAATCGGCCTGGGCATGCTCGTCACCGCCCAGCCGCTGTTGAAGTTCAGTTTCCCCGCCTGGGCGCAGATCATCTGTGGCTCAGGGATCACGCTGGGCGCCCTTGCGGCGATCGTCCTGAACATCGTGTTCTTCCACATCGGTCCGAACCGCGGCCCGATGGTTGCGGGCACGCCACGGACCGGCGAAGTCGGACTCGAGGCCGTCAACAAGATGACGGAGGAGGAGTTCGTCAAGACGTTCTCGGTCCTGTATCAGGGCCTGGCCTGGCCAGTTGAACGCGCGTTCGCGCAACGTCCGTTCGCCGACACCCGCGCACTGCGCGGCGCCGTCCAGACTGCGCTACTCGCGGCGACCCCCGCCGAGCAGATGGAGTTGATGCAGGCGTATCCGGGCCTGGCCGAGACCCAGGAACACAACATGTCGAAAGTCGATCTGGCCTACCTGGGCCTCGACGGTCTCACTGAGGAGGAGGCCGAGGAATTCGGCGAACTGTCGGCTGCCTACGAAGCCAAATTCGGCTTCCCCCTCATCATCTGCCTTCGGGATCTGGAAAGTCGCGAGCACATTCTGACCCTCGGCTGGCGGCGCCTGGACAATTCCTCGCAGGTCGAGCACATGGCGGCGCTCAGCGAGATCTCGCGAATCGCGGCGTGGCGATTCGACGACTTGGTAGCCGATGCGAATCCCATTGCCTCTGCCCGACGGCTGCGAATCGCGCGATGACGATCGGCCAGTTGCAACGCGCAATGGCGTGCGTATGAGATTTGATGTCAACGGCACGACCGTCGAAGCTGACGCTCGCCCGGGGCAGTGCTTGCGTACCCTGCTCCGGGAAACCGGGCACCTCGACGTCAAGAAGGGCTGCGACGCCGGCGACTGCGGAGCGTGTGCGGTCATCCTCGACGGCGTGCCGGTGCACTCGTGCATTTACCCCGCCGCCCGGGTGGGCGGCCGCGCCGTCACCACGGTTGCCGGGCTCGCCGACGGCGATGAGCTGCACCCGATGCAGCGTGCGTTCTGCGACAACTTCGCCTTTCAATGCGGCTTCTGCACCGCCGGAATGATCGTCACCGCCGCCACCCTCAAACCGGACGACCTCGGCGATCTCGACCGGCGGATGAAGGGCAACCTGTGCCGTTGCACCGGTTACCGGCCAATTCGCGAGGCGATCCGTGCGGCCGTCACCGGCAGCGGCGACGGAGTTGCCGTGGCCGGCCCCGCCATCGGACAGTCATTGCGGCCGCCCGCCGGCCGGCGAATCGTCACCGGGTGCGAGCCCTACACGTTCGACATCGACGTGCCTGGACTGCTGCACCTCGCGGTACTGCGGTCACCCCATGCGCACGCCCGAATTCTGGCGATCGATACCGAGGCCGCCGAGCAGGTGCCCGGCGTCGAACTCATCCTCACGCACCTCAATGTCGCGACGCCGCGCTTCTCCACCGCGCGCCACGAGATCCGGACCGACGACCCCGACGACACCCTCGTGTTCGACCCGGTCGTCCGATTCATCGGACAACGGGTCGCAGCAGTGGTCGCCGACACGGTCGCGGCCGCGCACGACGCGGCAAGCCGCATCGTGATCGAGTACGAGCTGCTGCCTGCGGTATTCGATCCGGAGGAAGCGAGGACGGCGGGCGCTCCGCTGTTGCATCCGGACCGGACTCTCGAAGACGGCGTCGCCGACGCGTCGCGCAACGTGATCGCGGCGATGCACGACGGCTTCGGCGGCGACATCGACGACGCCCTGGCAGACGCCGATGTCACGGTCGGCGGTACCTGGCGGACCGCGCGGGTTACGCATGCGCAGCTGGAAACCCACGGCACCGTCGGCTGGCTGGACGACGACGGCCGGCTCACCCTACGCACCAGCTCACAGGTCCCGTTCCTGGTCCGAAAGGAACTGTGCCTACTGCTCGACCTGCCCGAGGACCGGGTTCGGGTGTTCACCGCGCGCGTCGGGGGCGGCTTCGGAGGCAAGCAGGAGATGTTCACCGAAGACCTCGTCGCGCTCGCCGTGTTGCGCACCGGGAAGCCGGTCGCATACGAGATGTCGCGGACCGATGAGCTCACCGCGACCGCCTATCGCCATCCCATGCGTGTCGACGTCACCCTCGGCGCGCGCTCCGATGGCACGTTGACCGCGATGAAGCTGGCAGTGCTGAGCGACGGCGGCGCCTACGGAAACCATTCGCCGGGCGTCATGTTCCACGGCTGCGCGGAGTCGGTGTCCGTCTATCGATGCCCCGTCAAGCGCGTCGACGCCGAGGCCGTCTACACCAACAACCCGCCGTCGGGCGCGTTCCGCGGGTATGGGCTCGGCCAGGTGATCTTCGCCATCGAGAGCGCCCTCGACGAGCTGGCGCTGCAACTGGGTATCGACCCGTTCACCATTCGTCGCACGAACATGGTGCGCGACGGCGACGACTTGTTGATCGCCCATCCCGAACCCGAACCAGACCTGATCTACGGCAGTTACGGCCTCGACCAGTGCCTCGACCTGGTTGAAGGGGCCCTGGCCAGTGCTGATGGCGAGCCCGTACCGTCGGGAGCCCAGTGGCGGACAGGGGAGGGCATCGCATTGTCGGCAATCGCCACGCTGGCTCCGCGGGGCCATTTCTCCTCGGTCAAGGTTCGGCTCACTCCGAGCGGTGACTATGAGGTGGGAATCGGGACCGTGGAATTCGGCAACGGAACCACGACGGTCCACACCCAGATCGCCGCCACCGCACTGGCCACCACGCCGGACCGGATCACGCTGCGCAACGGCGATACCGACGCCGCTGACTACGACACGGGAGCCTTCGCCTCCGCGGGGACCACAGTCGCTGGCAAGGCGTTGTACGCCGCGGCGTCGAGTCTGCGCGAGCTGATCCTGGATACGGTCTTTCAGCTGACCGGTGAAGTCGGCGTGCTGGGTGAACATGGGGTGCAGACCCCTACCCGGATGGTGCGATTCGGCGACATCATCGCGGCCGCACAAGCGCAGTATCGGGTGGGCGACGGCATCCAGACGACCGGCGCCGAAACGGGTGAACTGCGTTCGATCGCGTTCAACGTGCAGGGATTTCGGGTCGCGGTCGATACCGAGACCGGGACGGTCAAGATTCTGCAGTCGGTACACGCCGCCGATGCGGGCGTGGTCGTCAATCCGGCCCAGTGTCGGGGGCAGGTTGAAGGCGGCGTCGCCCAGGGAATCGGGTCTGCGCTCTATGAAGAGATCATGATCGACGAATCGGGCCGGGTATCGACGCCCACATTCCGCTTGTACCGGGTGCCCCAGATGGCCGACATTCCGACGACGGCAGTCCTGTTCGCCGAGACCGCCGACGACCTCGGGCCGTACGGCGCGAAATCGATGAGCGAATCCCCGTACAACCCCGTGGCGCCCGCACTTGCCAACGCGATTCGTCGCGCCATCGGCGTGCGCCCATACGAACTCCCCATGTCGAGGGACCGAGTCTGGCGGCTGGCGCAGGAAGGAACACCACAATGAACGCATCCACGAGTACCGATCCGAGATGGCTCAGTGTCGCGATCGAGCTGGCGACGGCCAATGTCAAAGCCGGCGGCGGGCCGTTCGGTGCCGTGGTCGTCGGTGCCGGTGAGCTCGTGTCCACCGGGCAGAACCGGGTTACGCAGAACCTTGATCCGACCGCGCACGCCGAGGTCATGGCGATCCGGGCCGCCTGCGAGCGGGTCGGGAACTTCAGTCTTGCGGGGCACACGCTCTATTCGTCGTGCGAACCCTGCCCGCTGTGCCTGTCCGCGGCCTTGTGGGCCAGAGTCGATCGGATCGTGTTCGCGGCGGACCGCAACGACGCGGCAGTCGGCGGGTTCGACGACCGGGCCTTCTACGAATTGTTCGACAAGCCTCGGGAGCACTGGGAAGTCCCCGTCCAGCAGCAACGCCTGGACCAGTCATTCCTGCCGTTCGAGACGTGGATCGGCAACAGCAACCGGGTTCAGTACTGACCGTGGACGTCATCGAGAATCTGTTGGCTCGAACCCGGCTCGGCGAGTCGGTGGCGTTGTGCACGGTGGTCACTGCCAGTGGATCAACACCGCGCGGGCCGGGTACGTCGATGCTCGTGGCCGGCGACGGTAGCGTCGTCGGCTCAATCAGTGGCGGTTGCGTCGAAAGCGCGGTGTACGAGCTGGCACTCGAGGTGCTGTCCTCGGGCGAGCCGAGGCTGGTCAGCTACGGCGCCGGTGACGAGTCGGTGTTCTCTGTCGGCCTGCTGTGCGGCGGAACCATCGATGTCTTCGTCGAGCGAGTCGGCCCGGCGAACGTCACCGAATTCGAGTTCGCGGTGAAAGTCGCCGACCGGGGTCAGACCGCCGTCCTCGCCACGCTCGTCAGCGCCGGCAAGCCGGGCCCGCCTGGTAGGGGGCCCGGTGGCCACCTGGTGATCGCCGATCGGTTGGTGAAGGGCAGCCTCGGCGTCGGCTCGCTGGACGCCGCCGTGGTGCGCGCCGCGGATTCGTTGACCACCAGCCGGACGCTCACCGCCCCGGACGGCGACGTCGTCTTCGCGCGCGTACTGGCGCCCAGACCGCGGATGATCGTCTTCGGCGCCACCGACTTCGTCGCCGCTGTTGCGCACGCGGCAGCATTCGTCGGTTACCGCGTAACGGTGTGCGATGCGCGACCCGTATTCGCCACGACAGACCGGTTCCCGATGGCCGACGAGGTTGTCGTGGACTGGCCCGATCGATACCTCAGGCAGCAGGCCGGCGCCGGGCTGATCGATGCGCGCACCGCCATCTGTGTGCTGACGCACGACGACCGCTTCGATGTGCCTCTCCTCGAGGTGGCCCTGACGTTGCCCGCGATCGGTTTCGTCGGCGCGATGGGCTCCCGCAGAACCCATGACGAACGAGTGGCACGGCTGCGCGAGCGGGGGATCGGCGACAAGCAACTGGCCCGGCTGTCCTCTCCGATCGGGCTGGATCTCGGCGGCCGGACTCCCGAGGAGATTGCCATCGCGATCATGGCGGAAATCATCAGCGTGCGTGAAAACGGAACAGGTCTTCCGCTGCGTGACCGCGACGGCGATGTCCATCAGCGGGCAGGTGTGTCAGTGTCTGTTCCCGTCGCCAGATCCTCACAGGGAACATGAAGCACGCCAACGCTGTTCAGGTAGTCCCGCGCGCCGTGGTCGCCGCGCGCGCCGGCGATGACCCGGTCCCAGTGACTGCGGCCGATCACGACGGGGTGCCCGGGCGCGCCCGAGTAGGTCGCCCTGGCGAGCCGGTCCCGATTCGCCAGGGCACACAAGCGCGCGACGACGCCCGGACCGACATCGGGCAGATCCACGAGATGAATCAGGGCGGCCTCACCTTCGCTCGCCGCGAGTCCCGCACGCAGCGAAGCCGCGATGCCTTCGTCCCACCCCGCAACCTCGATGATCCCCGCCGTGTCAGGCACGAGCGCCGCGGCGCGCTCGTATTCGGCGCCGAGAACGACGGTGACGGAGGCGCAGCCACCCGAGAACAACACGTCGACGGCGCGCTCAATTGCCCCAGGCACCAAGGCTTTCGGCATGCCGAACCGACGGCCCGCGCCCGCGGCCAACAACAGCCCGGCGACCCGGGGATGATCAGGAGGCCTCATCGTGCGGACGATACCGGCTCCGACGTGACCGGCCGCTCCGAAGGAACCACCGATGAGGAGTACGCACATGGAGCTCGTCTCGCGATTGCTCGACGTGATCGAGTCGGACATTCTTCCGCTGACTGCGCAGGGCGTTGCTGCCGGTAACAAGGTCTTCGGGGCCGCGCTGCTGCGTAAAACGGATCTGTCGTTGGTGCTGGCGGGGACCAACGCGGAAACGCGCAATCCGCTTTTTCATGGCGAGATCAACACGCTCAACCAGTTCTACGAGATCGCAGATCGCCCGAAGACGCGTGACCTGCTGTTCCTGAGCACCCATGAGCCCTGCACTCTGTGCATGTCGGCGATTACCTGGGCCGGTTTCGACAACTACTACTACCTGTTCAGCCACGAGGATTCGCGCGACAGTTTCGCGATTCCGCATGATCTGCGAATCCTCAAAGAGCTGTTCGGTCTGGACCCGGGCGGCTATCGACGAGCCAACGCGTTCTGGACCGCTTACGGGATTTGCGATCTTGCCGATGCCGAGCCGGCACCACTCCGCGGCGACCTGCACGATCGCATCGCGCGGATTGCGCGGCGGTATCAAGAACTCTCGGACCAGTATCAGGAGTCGAAACCGGGCGGCGACATTCCGCTGGCCTGATCGAGCTACTGGATGATCGAATCGTTGGGCGGAAATGGCGACGGTTAGAGTCGATGTCATGCGATCGTGGCTGGCGCCCAGCGTCCCGAACCTGCCGGGCCGCGGCCCTGAAATCCGGCTCTATGACACCGCCGACCGTCAGGTCCGGCCGGTCTCGGCCGGCCCGAAGGCCACCATGTACGTCTGTGGGATCACCCCGTACGACGCTACGCACCTCGGTCACGCCGCCACCTATCTGACCTTCGACCTGGTGCACCGGTACTGGCTCGATGCCGGTCACGACGTGCAGTACGTGCAGAACGTCACTGACGTCGACGACCCGCTGTTCGAGCGGGCCGCGCGCGACGGCATCGACTGGCGTGCCCTCGGCGACCGCGAGACCGAGCTGTTCCGGCAGGACATGACGGCGCTGCGGGTGCTGCCGCCGCATGACTACGTCGGCGCGATCGAGTCGATCTCCGAGGTCGTCGAGCTCGTCGAGAAGCTGCTGGCCTCCGGTGCCGCGTACGTTGTCGACGACGCCGAGTACCCCGACGTCTACTTCCGGGCCGACGCCACCACGCAGTTCGGCTACGAGTCCGGCTATGACCGCGACACCATGCTGGCGCTGTTCGGCGAACGCGGCGGCGACCCCGACCGCGCCGGCAAGGCCAGTCAGCTGGACGCCCTGCTGTGGCGGGTGCAGCGGCCGGGCGAGCCGAGTTGGCCGTCGCCGTTCGGCGCGGGCCGGCCGGGCTGGCACATCGAGTGTGCCGCGATCGCGCTGAACCGCGTCGGCCCCGGCCTGGACATTCAGGGCGGCGGCAGCGACCTGACCTTCCCGCACCACGAGTTCTCCGCCGCGCACGCCGAATCGGTAACGGGGGAGCGGCGTTTCGCCCGGCACTACGTGCACGGCGGGATGATCGGCTGGGACGGCCACAAGATGAGCAAGAGCCGCGGCAACCTGGTGCTGGTGTCGCAGCTGCGGGCCGACGGCGTCGACCCGGGCGCCATCCGGCTGGGTCTGATGGCCGGGCACTACCGTGCCGACCGCTTCTGGAGCCCCGAGGTACTCAGCACCGCCCAGCTGCGGCTGCAGCGCTGGCGGGCCGCCACCGCGCTACCTGCCGGACCCGACGCCGCCGATCTGCTGGCACGGGTGCGCCGCTACCTCGCCGACGACCTGGACACCCCGAAAGTCCTTGCTGCCCTTGATGGTTGGTCGACGGACGCGCTGGAGTACGGCGGCCATGATGCGGCCTCACCGCGGTTGGTGGCCGACACCGTCGACGCGCTGCTCGGGGTGACCCTCTAGTCACTTCGCCGTGGGAGTACGTTTTTCGACCATGGGTTCTGTGTACGGAAAAGTCGTCTTCATCACCGGTGGTGCTGCGGGGGTCGGGGCCGAAGTGGCCCGCCGGTTGCACCGTAAGGGCGCCAAGTTGGTGCTGACCGACGTCGACGCGGCTGCGCTCGACGCCACCGCCGCCACGCTCGGTGACGACGTCCTGACCGTCGTCGCCGACGTCCGTGACCTGTCGTCGATGCAGGCCGCCGCCGATGCGGCCGTCCAGCGTTTCGGCGGTATCGACGTCGTGATGGCGAACGCCGGGATCGCCACCTATGGCTCGGTGTTGCAGGTCGATCCCGAGGCCTTCAAGCGTCTGCTCGACATCAACGTGCTCGGGGTCTTCCACACCGTGCGCGCCACGCTGCCCTCGGTCCTGGATCGCCGCGGCTACGTGCTGATCGTGTCGTCACTGGCCGCCTACACCGCGGCTCCGGGCCTGGCGCCGTACAACGCCTCCAAGGCCGCCGTCGAGCACTTCGCCAACGCGCTGCGCCTCGAGGTCGGCTACCGCGGCGTCGACGTCGGCTCGGCGCACATGTCCTGGATCGACACCGCGATGGTGCGCGACACCAAGGCCGACCTGTCGACGTTCGCCGAGATGCTCACGAAGCTGCCGTGGCCCATCAGCAAGACCACGTCGGTCGACAAGTGTGGCGAGGCCTTCGTCGCCGGTATCGAGGGACGCAAGACGCGAGTGAACTGCCCCGGCTGGGTCGGCGGGCTGCGCTGGCTCCGCCCGCTGCTGGCGACGCGCATCGGTGAGGTGCCGGTGGCCAAGTTCGTGCCCGATCTGCTGCCCCGGATGGACGCCGAGGTGGCCGCCCTGGGCCGCTCGTCCAGCGCGCACACCGAGCAGCTCGACAAGCACTGACCATGCGGGTCGGCTTCTTCTGCCTCGGTTTCATCGCGATGCTGTTGGCGGTGACCGGGTGTTCGGACCACGAGTCGTCCGGGCCCTCGGCGCCGCAGCCGCCGACTCCCGAGCAGGTGCGGGCCATCGCGAAATCCGCTTACACGTACGGGTTTCCGATGGTCGACAACTATCGGGTCCAGTACTCGTACTTCGTCGACAAGGCCGGGCCCGAGTACAAGGGCGCCTGGAACCAGATCCACAACACCGCGCGGGTCTACACGCCGGCGGACAAGGCGGTCCAGACGCCCAACTCGGACACCCCGTACTCCTTCCTGGGTGCCGACCTGCGCGCCGAGCCGCTGGTGCTGAGCGTCCCCGAAGTCGAACCGCACCGTTACTACTCACTGCAGTTCGTCGACGGCTACACCTACAACATCGCGTACGTCGGTAGTCGCGCGACCGGCAATGGTGCGGGCAAATACCTTCTGGCCGGGCCGAATTGGCACGGCGCGACGCCGCCGGGCATCGAGCGGGTGATTCGCAGCTCGACCGAACTGGCCTTTGTGGTGTACCGCACGCAGCTGTTCGGGCCGACGGACATCGACAACGTCAAGAAGATTCAGGGCGGCTACCAGGTGACGCCGCTGTCGGGCTTCCTGAAGCAGCCGCCGCCACCGCCGGCCCCGCCCATCGACTTCGTCGCCCCGCTGTCGGCGCAGGATGAGCGCACGTCACCGAAGTTCTTCGAAATCCTCAACTTCGCAATGAAGTTCGCGCCGGCGCAGCCCGCCGAGGAGGTCATGCGGCAGCGCTTCGCCACCATCGGCATCGGCTCCGACGGCACCTTCCGCGCCGACAAGCTGACACCCGAGAACCGCAAGGCCGTCGAAGACGGGATGGCCGATGCCTGGGCGGCGTTCGAGACCTTCAAGAAGGACAAGGTCGACACCGGTGAGGTGACGTCGACCCAATTGTTCGGTACCGCAAGCGATCTCAAGGGCAATTACCTGTACCGGATGACCGGCGCGGTGCTCGGTATCTACGGCAACACCGCGGCCGAGGCGATCTATCCCGGTTCTTCGAACGACAGCAGCGGAACGCCCCTGACCGGCGCCCACAACTACACCCTGCGGTTCGCGCCCGGTCGGCTGCCGCCGGTCAATGCCTTCTGGTCGGTGACCATGTATGAGCTGCCGCAGAGCCTGCTGGTGGCCAATCCCATCAACCGGTACCTGATCAACTCGGCGATGCTGCCCACCCTGATCAAGGACCCCGACGGCGGCATCACGCTGAATCTGCAGAACAAGTCACCGGGGCCGGCCCGCGAAGCCAACTGGCTGCCCGCGCCGACCGGGCCGTTCATCATCGCGATCCGGCTGTACTGGCCCAAACCCGAGGCGCTCGACGGCGCCTGGAAGGCCCCCACGCCCGTCCGGGTGTAACCCCTCCCGCGTGTAAACATCCCTGCGGTAACCCATCCCTGCGGTAACCCATCCCCGCGGTAACCCATCCCCGCGGTAACCCATCACCCGCGAGCGGGCGTGTTTGTACGCAACACACCGGGCGGATTCAAGGTTCCAGTGCAACAGCGGGTGAACTGAACGGATTGCACAGTAGTTCATCGAGGCACTGAGCTGGTGTTTTCCAGTCGAGGGTTTTGCGTGGTCGGTTGTTGAGTTTGGCGGCGACGTAGTCGAGGTAGTCCTCGGGGAATATCGATAGGTCGGTGCCTTTGGGGAACCATTGGCGCAGAAGACCGTTGGTGTTTTCGTTGGTGCCGCGCTGCCACGGCGAATGTGGATCGCAGAAGTAGATGTCCAGATCGATTGCTTCGGTGATCTTGGCGTGATTAGCCATTTCCTTGCCCTGATCCCAGGTCAAGGTTTGGCGCAGCATCGCCGGCAACCGGGGCATCTTGGCCACGATCGCGTTCTGCACCGCCTCGGCGGTGTGATGATCAGGCAGGTGCAGCAGCATCACGTACCTGGTGGACCGCTCCACCAGGGTGCCGATCGCCGAGCCGGATTCGGTACTGCCCAGGATCAGGTCACCTTCCCAATGCCCGGCCACAGCCCGGTCGAGGGCCTCGGCGGGACGCTCGCTGATGTTGATCATCCCGGGGATACGTCCGCGGCGTTCCCCGGCCCGGCGCCGCGGATGACGCAAGGCCCGTCCGGTACGCAGGCAGGTGTGCAGTTCACGACGCAGATTGCCTTTGCCCTGCACGTAGATCGACTGGTAGATCGTCTCGTGGGACACCCGCATCTCCAGATCGTCGGGAAACTCCATCACCAGCTGCCGGGCGATCTGCTCAGGGCTGAGGAAATCTTTGAGCCAAGTCTGCACCTGAGCATGCAGACGGGTGTTGGTGGCCAGCTTGCGCGGGTGGGGGCGCCGAGCATTGCGCTGTGCGCGGCCCTGGGCGGCGCTGGGGAAGTAGTGCGGCCGACGCAACGGCCCGCCCCGCCACGGGGCACCGAACCGGAACTGCGGGCGATACTTGTTGCGCCCGTGAGAGCTGTTGCGTTTGATTTCCCGGCTGATCGTCGACGGTGATCGACCCAACCGTTTGGCGATGGAACGGATCGGTTCTTGCGCGGCCACGGCCAATCCGATTTCTTCGCGCTCAGCGAAGGTCAGCCGCGTGTATTTCCTTGGCGCAGAATCGATCTTTGGTTTCACCCCGCCAGCTTTGACCAACCATTTCCACCCAGTGGGCGGCGGCACGCCGGCGGCTACAGCTGCCTCATCAACCGACCATCCCGAACGCACACGCGACCAGAACAACCGGACTGTCTCAGGTGGATGGCCAGGACGCATGCAACAACTCCCCAGGTAGGAGCTGTTGCACTAGACCCTTGAATCGAAGCCGCGTGATCGCGTACAAATGTGGTCGCTCGGCGGCCGCGAACGTGCGCAACGCGCACGCCAGACCCCGCGTGTCGGTGTCCAGACACGGCCGCTCGCGGGTTAACGACCTCTGCGCTTGAGGTACCGCTCGAACTCCGCTGCCAGCGCGTCACCGTCGATCTTGCCGAGTGCCTCGTTCATGTCGACCTCGGCGTCGCCGCGTTCTTCCAGGGACTGCACGTATTCGGCGATCTCGTCGTCGTCGGCCGTCATCTCGGTGACCGACTGCTCCCACTCCTCGGCCTGTGCCGGCAGGTCGCCGAGGGGCACCTCGATGTCCAGGGCGTCCTCGACGCGCCGCAGCAGCGCGACGGTGGCCTTCGGGCACGGCGGCTGCGACACGTAGTGCGGCACCGCCGCCCAGAACGTGACGGCCGGGATGCCGGCCTGCACGCAGGCGTCCTGGAAAACCCCGGCGATGCCGGTCGGGCCTTCGTAGCGGGTCTCTTCGAGGCCGAAGAACTTGGCCGAGTCCGCCGAGTACGCCGCGCCGGACACCGGCACCGGGCGGGTGTGCGGCGTGTCGGCCAGCAGCGCGCCCAGGATGACGACGGTCTGCACGTTGAGCTTGTCCAGGATCGCCAGCAGCTCGGCACAGAAGGTGCGCCACCGCATGTTCGGCTCGACGCCGTGCATCAGCACCACATCGCGATCCGAGCCGGGCGGGCGACAGTGGGAGATGCTCATCGACGGCCACACCAGCTCACGCGTGACACCGTCGACCTGGCGGATCACGGGGCGATTCACCTGGTAGTCGTAATAGCTCTCGTCGTCGATCTCGACGATGGTCCGGGCCTCCCACATGGCATCCAGGTGCTCGAGGGCGTCGCTCGCGGCGTCACCGGCGTCGTTCCACCCCTCGAACGCGGCGACGACGACGGCATCGTGCAGTTCGGGCAGGTCAAGGCCTTGGGGCAGGGGCCGGTCGGACGGACTCACAACGCCAGCGTAAGCCCTTATCGGCACCCGCGAGCGCTACCCCTGGGCGGGTCGGGCCGGTAAACCGATTTGGCGGTCCGCCTACCATGTTCATGTGACCGCACTGGACAAACTGCTGTCCAACGTGGGCGTCCGAACCTCTGTCCGCTGACGACGTAGACTCTTTGAGGTCGAGAGGCGTTGCAACGGATTCCAGTTTCGCTGGTATCCGCCACGCTCGGCAGAGTTAAGGACGCCTTCCGCAATGGAAGGAACGCATGTGACTGCCGCACCATCGAGCACTTTCGTGCCGAACATCCGCCCCGACTGCACTGCCGAACTGACGGCCGCGCTGGGTCAGCGGATCATGGTCATCGACGGCGCGATGGGCACGGCGATCCAGCGGGACCGGCCCGA
>Ga0070667_100000890_pt1 | contig 27625 bp, 30 predicted proteins | sample KBSS33metaG_FD_64659 | JGI IMG/M metagenome (GOLD analysis project Ga0070667, IMG submission 64659) | Switchgrass rhizosphere microbial communities from Kellogg Biological Station, Michigan, USA - KBS S3-3 metaG | ecosystem: Host-associated > Plants > Roots > Rhizosphere > Soil ...
CTAAGGAGCGCGCTTAGTGGACGGTGCCGGTGATTTCGTCGGTGGTGAGCGTGGCGATCACCCGCTCGATCTGCCGCCAGTGGCAGAAGCGGGCGACATTGCCGTCGTCGCGGCTGCGTTCGGCGCGCATCGCCGCCTCGAAGCCGGCATCGTCGCCATAGCGTTCAATCAGGTCTGCGGCATCCGCGAGCGCGAGGCGGCCATGGATGAAGGGGCTATCCATGACCCCTTCCTAGCGCGCCGGCCTTTCCCGACTGCCGACGAGCATCGTCAACAAGGCATTAGCCATCTTTTGACGTGGCCTGACCCGGGCCGGTCTGCCATGGGCGCTGCATGCCGAACTCGACGCGCGCCGGAGGATGTTTCCTCACCGTCTGCATCCTCGCCGGCTTCCCGCTCGGCCTGGCGATCGGAAACCCCATGAAGGGCATATTGATCGGCACGGGCGCCGGAATAGCGCTGGCGCTGATAACCTGGGTGATCGACCGTAGTCGAAAAGGCTAGAGCACCCGACGTCCGGACCAGATGGCCCGGCCGATGCAATTAATGTCCTCCAGGCTGCAGTCGGGCCAGTCGGGATAGGCCGGATTGTCGGACTGGACGGTCACGCGTCGGCCAAGCGGGTTGAGCGCGATCCGCTTCACCACGAGCGCGTCATCGATGCGCAGGACGTAAATGCCGTCCCGGAGCCGGTCGGCAGCGTCGCCGAGATCCACCAGGATGTCGTCTCCGGCGTTGAGCGTGGGTGACATGGAATCGCCCTCGACGCGAACGATCGACAGGCTCGACGGCGAGCTCGGCGTCAGCGCCTTCAGCCAGCGCTCGTCGAAGGCGAAACAGGGCTTGCCGAGCTCCTCGGTGACGATCGCACCCGGGCCAGCGGAGACCATCACGGGGTGGCGCTTCACGCTGAGCAAGCCATCGTTGGCCGCGGTTTCGGACGGTGGCCCGCCGAGAAGCATCTCCGACACGCCGAAATAACGCGCGAGCTTGCGCCGCTCGTCCTCGCCGAGGCGCTTCGGCACGCCGCGGCGGACGAACTGCTGGATGTAGGCCGCGTTCCGGCCGAGCATCCGTGACAGGCCGGCAAAGTCCTCGCCACGCTCGTTGCACAACCGCTCAAGGACCAGGCGGGGATCGTTCATCATTAATGCGCCTTTAGTAGCGATAGGTAACTGCCTAGACAAGTAGGAAATCCACTGGAAGGTAATGCGCGAGTCGCTTGAGACTATAAGGAAAACGACAGGTGAATTTGCTCAGAGAAGTGGAAAAATTTCTGCGCCGAAATGATACGCCTCCGACCCGATTTGGACGAGAAGTCGTTGGAGATCCGCGATTTGTGTTCGATCTCCGCAACGGCCGCGATCCCAGGCCGAGGACCGTCGCCCGGGTCCTCGCCTACCTGGAAGCAGGTGCGCAATGAATCGGTTGCCTATGTCTCCAGCGGCTTCGGCGCTGCTCCGGTGCCTGACCGGGCGAGCGCAAGTACCTCGCAATAGGATTTTGCTTAGCGATATATATTCGGCATATATCCCCTTGACGCATGTAAACAGAAGTAGTACATATGCTGCATGACAAGGACAAAAGGCCCATCGCTTCGGGACTTTCAGAAGCGCTTTCCGACTGAGGATAGCTGCCTCGATCACCTGTTTCAGGTTCGCTACGCGGGGACCGACTGCCCCAAGTGCCACCGGCCCGTGAAATACAGCCGCGTGAAGGGGCGTCGTTCCTATCAGTGCCAGTGGTGCGCCAACCAGCTTTACCCGACCGCTGGAACGCCGTTCGACCGCACCCGCACCAGCCTTCGCGACTGGTTCTATGTCATGTTCCTGTTCTGCTCGACGCGGAACGGCGTGGCCGCCAAGCGTGTCGAGCGCGAAATCGGCGTGACGTACAAGACGGCATGGCGGATGTGCCATGAAGTCCGCAAGTACATGGCGGCGCTGGACAGCGACGATCCTCTGGGCGGCCCCGGCGCGACCGTCGAGATTGATGAAACGCTGGTCGGCGGTGCGGTGCGCGGCAAGGGCAGCGGCCCGCAGGCCGACAAGAAAACGACCGTCCTTGGCATGCTGGAGCGCGGCGGCGAACTGGTGACGCGGGTTGTGCCTGACGTTCGCGCCTTCACCCTCATGCCGCTAGTAAGCGCTCAGGTGCTTCCGGGAACGACGATCCACACCGACCGCGCCAAGGCGTACCAGTACCTAAACCGGCGCGGCTATCAGCACGAAACCGTGAACCACAGCGCAGACGAATATGTGAGCGCCACGGGCTGCACCGTGAACAGCATTGAGGGCTTCTGGGGCATGCTGAAGCGCGGCATCAACGGGACGCACATTCACGTCTCTGGCAAGCACTTGCCAAAGTACCTTGGCGAGTTCGAGTACCGCTGGAACATGCGTCACGTTCCGCACCTGATGCTTGATCGCTTGATGCACTCTTTCGCCCGTTAAGGAACCCGAAAGCCTCTTGCACGTAGTACGTCATTGACGTATCTAACGGCGTGCATACAGTTGTTGAGACACCAGAATACCTTGCGGCGGCAAAACGGGCCGGAATGACGGACGATGAGCGGTACAACGCCATCACAATCATTTCTCAGCGCCCTCAAGCTGGCGATGTAATCCAAGGTTCGGGTGGTGCTCGAAAGGTTCGAATACCGAGGGAAGGCCAAGGCAAGAGAGGCGGATACCGCGTAGTCACCTACTATATGGATGATGACACGCCTGTGTATCTCCTCACGGTGATCAGCAAAGGTCGGCAAGCGGAGCTTACTGAGGACCAAAAAAAGCAGCTTAAAGGCGACGTGCAGGACGAAAAGAAGAAACGGAGAGAACGGTGAAGAAGAGCGATTTCGAAAGTTTTCAGCGCGGCCTCGCTCAGGCGAAGGCTCATATCGCTGGCGATCGCCCTGCAGGCTTTGTCGTTCATGAGCCGGTTGATGTTCGCCGCCTTCGCGCGCGAATTAAACTTACGCGGAAGCAATTTGCGCTGAAGTATCGGCTAGATCACCGCACAATTGAACAATGGGAGCAGGGTCGGCGACGGCCCGATCGCGGCACGGAAACCTATTTGCGGCTTATCGAAAAGGAGCCGGATAAGGTTGCCGAACTGACTATGCTTTTGGAGGCTTAGGAGTTGCTTCCTGCCGCCCACTTTGCGCGGCAGGCTTTCCCCGCTTCTCAGCCTTGTGCGGCTCGCCTTGGGCCATGCCCTTCAAGAGGCGGTCGAAGCGTTCCTGCCAAGTCATCCCACCAGTATGTCCGCATTGACGAGAATCTCGAAATTCTCCTGATTGGTAATTCCCTGTGAATGCAATGTTATCGGAACCGTCGGGGGCGGGGCTAGCATACCAAAGTAGGTCATTTCTGGTTCGACCTTGAATCCCTGCGCAACAAGGTGCGCCTTTAGCCTTTCTGCCATCTCCTGGGAGCGGCCCGATCCCATCCATGAAACCTGTATCGTACGGTGCCGATCCGGCTGCATGTGCGCCGTTATCTCGTCAAGAACCTGAGACGTGAGTTCTGGTCGGCGCGGGCCGAAATTCATGAAGTTGTGGCCACTGCCGCTGTGGTTCTGGTTGAAACTATCGCCCATGACGCCTCAGAAGTTCATAGTGTTGTCACCCGACCCTGAATGCGTCTGATTGTAGCCGCTGTCCGGATCACGATCAGGTTTATCATTCTTGGGTTCTCGTGGCCAAAGAAATGCCCACACCGTCAACACAATAGAGGCCGCCATGACGAGCCACGGCAGATAGATAGGTGGATCTGTAATCATGCGCACCGCCCATCCCGCGTCGGCGGGCAGCTGCTCAGCGGTCGTGAGCTTCGAGTACAGACCCCAAAGGAAGCCAAGGGCGGAGCCGCCAAATCCAATGGCCTTCGGTTTACTTCTCGCCATGGGCGATATCCTGCCTTCCTCACACCATTTTGTGGAGTCCGGGAGAAAGACTCCGGAGTAGGTGATTTCCTAGTCATTTACCTATTCTCCGTACATGTCCCAAGGGGATAAGTGCGATATATTCGGTCGACTGGCGCTCGCTCACCTTCACCGGAGAGCGCCACGAGCTCGAGCTGCGCGTCCCGGCGCCAGACTCAATGTACGTCGTCAAGCGCATGTGTGACGGACTCGAGGACGCGGAATTCAGCATCCCAGGCGTGATCGTTGCCGACATCGCGCTCACTGGTCCGCCGGTGCCTGCCCCGGACGGATCGACCACCATCAGGATCGAGGCCCTGACCGTCGCGGCCGACTAACGAAGCGAGCGCCGGAGCTCGGCAAGAGCAGCCGAGAGGGCTTGCGAAGCATCGGACGGGGCGGTCCGGGCCGCCCCGTCATCGAGATGATAGGCAATCCGCGCCTGCAGCTCGCCCGGGCTCGGCGAGGCCATCGCCTTGCGGTCGAATAAACGGACCACGCGCGATTGGGGCCCCATCTCGGCAAGGATGTCATCGAGGAGCAGCGGAGAATCGACGCGGTCCGCGTCGGTCAGCAGCAGCTCGCCAGCATCATCAAGACGTTCGGTCAGCAGCAGCTCGTCGGCATTACCGAGACGTTCAGTCAGCAACAGCTCTTCCGGCTCGACCCGGTCCGTCAGCAGCAGTTCCTCGGGCAGGTCAGGGAATTCGAACGGTCGAGGAGCAAAATCCGAAAGCGCGAAGCCGCGATCCCGCCGACCGGCGAGCAGGCGGCTGCATGGGAGATAGGCCAACGCTCCGGCGCCCGCCGCAGCAAGCCCAATTGGCGTTGCAATACCGGCCGCGGCCAGCACCGTATAAGCTGCAAAGCCGACAGAACCCGCCAGCAGCGCCGCAGCGCCGTGGGCGGCGCCCGTCTCGATCCGGTTGATCAGTCGCGCATCCATGGCGCGATGATTAGCCGGAATATGTTTCCACTCCGTTAGGCGGCGGTCTCCCGCGTCGAGTCGACGGCGGCGGTTTGCGGGCCATTTCCGATCAGCTCGATAATGGCTTTGGTGAACGCCTCGACATCGTCCGGGTTACGGCTGGTCACGATATTGCCGTCCGTGACCGCGGGTTCGTCAACGACGTTCGCGCCGGCATTGCGGAGGTCGGTCCGGATCGACGGCCAGCTAGTGGCGGTGCGGCCGCGCACGAGGTCCGCTTCGACCAGCAGCCAGGGTCCGTGGCAGATGGCGGCAACCGGCTTGCCCTGCGCCGCGAAGGCTCTGATCAGGTCGATGACGTTGCGGTGCGACCGAAGCTGGTCGGGATTGCGGACCCCGCCAGGGAGGATCAGCGCATCGAAATCGTCGGCGCGGGCCTGGTCGACGGTCAGGTCCGGACGGATCGTCTTGCCGGGGTCGTCGTGAACGGTCGCCTGGATCGGGGCCAGGTCCAGCGACGCGAGCAGGACCTCGGCGCCGCGCTCCTGCAGGATCTCGCGCGGGCCGAACAATTCCCACTCTTCGAACCCGTCGGTCGCGACGAGTAGCACCTTTGAAGCAGATATTTTCGGCATCGGAACAACAATCCTCCGCCGGTCGCTTATGCCGCTCAATGAGTCGAGTGAAGCGTAACACGACATGCTGAGACACAGTAGCGATAGCGAGCCGGGTTATACCCGCAAGCGGCAGGGCCGCTACTGGGCCTATTACGATGGCGACAAGAGGGTCACAGACCGCGACACGATCGATCGGCTGAACTCGATCGCGCTGCCGCCGGCCTACAAGGACGCCTGGTTCTGCAAGGACCCGAACGGCCATCTGCAGGCGACCGGGATCGACGATCGCGGGCGCAAGCAATATCGCTATCATCCGGACTTCCGCGCCAGGGCCGAGGCGAGCAAATTCGCCGGCCTCGCCGAGTTCGGCAAGGCGCTGCCGAAGATCCGGCGCAAGGTCGACAAGGATTTGAGGAAGCGCGCGCTCAGCCGCGACAAGGTCGTCGCCGCTGTGGTTCGCCTGCTCGACGAAGATTATCTCCGCGTCGGCAATCGAGAATATGCCCGCGAAAACAAGAGCTTTGGTGCAACCACCCTGCTTAGCCGCCAGGTCAAGGACGACGGCCGGAAGGTCCGGATGCAGTTCAAGGGCAAAAGCGGCGTCCAGCATGAGGTGACGATCACCGATCGAACGCTCCGGCGCATCGTCCGCCAGCTCCAGGAGCTGCCCGGCCAGGCGCTGTTTCAATATGTGAACGGCGACGGCAACCCGCACCCGATTAGCTCGACCGAGGTCAACGATTATATCCGCGAGGCGAGCGGTGGCGACTTCACCGCCAAGCATTTCCGAACCTGGGGCGCGACCGTCCTCGCGTTCGAGCAGATGCTCGACAAGGCGGACAATGCCCGCATCAGTGTCAAGACGATGATCGAGCCGGTCGCCGAGGCGCTCGGCAATACGGTGGCGATGAGCCGAAAGTCCTACGTCCACCCGGCGCTGATCGAGGCGGTTAAGGACAATCCCCGCGACCCGCTCAAGGGGCTCGAGCGTCCACGGGCACGCAAGTGGCTGTCGTCGTGCGAGGTGGCCCTGATCCCATTCCTCGCCAAGGTGGCGAAGAAGGCGCGCAAGACCGCATCTTGATTGCGCCGCCCGCCGCCGCCTAGACGCTAGGTCATGGGGGCGGATCGCCTAACCAACTGGTTCAACGCCAATCGCGACGGGCTTGTGACCGGCATCGCGGTCGGGGCGATTCTCGTCTTCGCGATGCTTCTGCTGCGAGCCTATGGCGAGCGCTGCGTGCGCCGCGACCCGCTCGGCCTCGGCTGGCGAGCGGTCTTCGGTCGGGTGCTGGCCAAGACCGGGATCGTATTCATGGTCCTCGCCGCAGCGGACGTGGTCTCGACCTATGCCGAGCTGCCGCACAAGGCGTCGCGACTGATCGACATCTTGTTCGTGATCGCCTTTGCGATCCAGGGCGCGGTCTGGGGCCGGGAGCTGGTGCTGGGCGTGATCGGCCGCAAGGTCGCCGAGGAGAATGGCGCCGGACCGCTCGCGAGCGCGATGGCCATCATCCGGGTGCTGGTCAGCGTTGCCGTGTTCAGCATCGCTGGCATCCTGATCCTCGACAACATCGGCGTGAACGTGACGGCCCTGGTCGCGGGCCTTGGGATTGGCGGCATCGCAATCGGGCTGGCCGCACAGGGCATCTTCTCCGACCTGTTCGCGGCGCTCTCGATCCTGTTCGACCGGCCGTTCAAGAAGGGCGACCTGATCCGCTATGACGGCAGCACGGGCACGGTCGAGCGGATCGGCCTCAAGACGACCCGGCTGCGCTCGGTCACCGGCGAGCAGCTGGTAATGGCCAACACCAAGCTTCTGGAACGAGAGATCCACAACCTAGCGCAGGCCAGGGCGCGGCGGATCACCATCCACCTTGCCGTCGGCGGAGACACGTCGGCGGGCGCGGTCGATCGCGTTGCCGAGGCCGCGGACGAAGCCGTAGGCGCACAGAAGGGCTGCAAGCTTGTCCGCTGCGGCCTGTCGGGCGCCGGGTCGGGCGCCCTCGCCTACGACCTCGTCTATGACGATTCGACCAGCAGCGCCGACACGCTCGCGCGCAACCGGTCGGCGATCCTGCAGGGGCTGATCGAACGCCTCGAAAAGCGGAAGCTCATCCTCGCCCGGGCGTCCGACCAGCCGCCCGCGCCGCTGCCCTTCTAGGCGCTTGCGTCTTATTCACACGGCTGCAAATAGCGAGCAATGCCGACCGCCAGCCTCGACGATATCCGCGCCCGCGTCGGAAGTGAGGTCGGCGTCTCATCGTGGCTCGTGATCGACCAGGCGCGGATCGACGCGTTCGCGACCGCGACCGAGGACCATCAGTTCATCCATGTCGACCCCGAGGCCGCTGCGAAGACGCCCTTCGGCGGGACGATCGCTCACGGCTTCCTGACGCTGTCGCTGCTGTCGCGAATGGCGGCCGAAGCGACGCTCGTCCCAGACACCATCAAGATGGCGGTCAATTACGGGTTCGACCGCGTGCGCTTCCTCGCGCCGGTCAGGTCGGGCAAACGGGTCCGTGGTCGCTTCACGCTTGACTCCATCGAGGAGAAAGCGCCCGGGCAATGGCTGTTGCGGCACGTTGTGGCCGTGGAAATCGAAGGCGAGGACAAGCCGGCGCTGACCGCCGTCTGGCTCGGCCTCATGTTCACCTGAGGAGATATTGATGCGCGAGGCCGTGATCGTTTCAACCGCACGGACGCCGATCGGCCGTGCCTACAAGGGCGGGTTCAACGCGACGCTGGGGCCGACGCTGGGCGCATTTTCTCTCAAGCCCGCGATCGAGCGCGCCGGGATCGATGCGGGCCAGATCGACGACGTTGTCTGGGGCGCAGTGCTCACCCAGGGCACGCAGTTCGGCAACATCGGGCGCCAGGTCGCGCTTCGCGCCGGCTGCCCGGTGTCGGTCTCGGGCATGACCATCGACCGCCAATGCTCGTCCGGCCTGATGGCGATCGCGACGGCGGCGAAACAGATCATCCACGACCGGATGGACGTGGTCGCGGCCGGCGGCCAGGATTCGATCAGCATGGTGCAGACGCCAGAGATGCGGATCCAGCCGGATCCGTCCCTGATGGCGATGCACAAGCATGTCTACATGCCGATGCTGCAGACCGCCGAGACGGTCGCACGGCGCTACGGCATCAGCCGCGAGCGGCAGGACGAATATGCGCTGAAGAGCCAGCAGCGCACCGCCGCGGCGCAGGCCGCGGGCCGGTTCGACCAGGAGATCGTGCCGGTCACGACGACGATGAACGTCACCAACAGGGAGACGGGCGAGGTCTCGCAAAAGGAAGTCACGATCGCCAAGGACGAGGGCAACCGCGCCGATACGACGCTCGAGGGCCTGTCGGCGCTCAATGCGGTACTCGGCCCCGACACGTCGATCACTGCCGGCAACGCCAGCCAGCTCAGCGACGGCAGCTCGGCCTCGATCCTGATGGAGGCAGGCGAAGCCGCGCGGCGCGGGATCAAGCCGATGGGCCGCTACGTCGGCATGGCGGTCGCCGGAACCGAGCCCGACGAGATGGGCATCGGCCCGATCGATGCCGTCAACAAGCTTCTCAAGCGCTTCGACCTCAAGGTCGACGACATCGGCCTGTGGGAGCTGAACGAGGCGTTCGCAGTGCAGGTGCTCTACAGCGCCGAGCAGCTCGGCATCCCCGAGGACCGGCTGAACGTCGACGGCGGCTCGATCTCGATCGGCCACCCTTATGGCATGAGCGGCGCGCGCATGACCGGCCACGCGCTGATCGAGGGCAAGCGCCGCGGCGTCAAATATGTGGTCGTCACGATGTGCGTCGGTGGCGGCATGGGCGCGGCGGGCCTGTTCGAGGTGCTATAAGGGAATTCGCTTGTCCCAGGAGATTGCCATGATTCCGACCTATGTGATCCTCGGCATTCTCCTGCTGTTCCTGCTCGTCAGCTCGTTGAAGAGCTTCGGAATCAACCAGGAATATCAACGCGGCGTGCTGTTTCGTCTCGGCCGCCTTGGCGCGATGAAGGGCCCGGGCTGGTACTGGCTGATCCCCTATGTGGACCGCGTCGTAAGGGTCGACCAGCGGATCATCACCTACCAGCTTGAGACTCAGGAGACGATCACGCGCGACGGCGTTGCGGTTCGAGTCAACGCCGTGCTGTGGTTTCGCGCCGATTCTCCGATGCAGGTGGTGACTGCGGTCGAAGACTGGCGCGGCGCCACGGTCCAGGCCGCCGAAACGGCGCTTCGCGACGCGATCGGCCAGAGCGACCTCGACCACGTCCTTAAGGACAGGGCGGCGATCAACGGCCGGCTGCAGCAGTTGCTGCGAGAAGCTTCGCTGAAATGGGGCGTCGAGATCGACGCGGTCGAGATCAAGGACGTCGACATTCCCGAGCAGATGCAGCGCGCGATTGCCAAAGAAGCCGAAGCTATCCGCGAGAAGCGCGCCCGGATCGTCCGGGCCGAGGGCGAGCAGGAAGCGGCGGCAAAGCTCACGCAGGCGGCAAAGGTGATTGGCGGCGTATCGGGTGCCCTTGAGCTCAGGCGGCTCCAGACCATGGCCGAGATCGGCGTCGAGCATAACAGCACGATCATCGCCATGCTCCCGGTCGAGTTGCTCCAGGCGGCGCGAAAGGTTGCGGGGCTCGCCGATGAGGATGAACTCGAAGCACCTAAACGGGTTAAGCGGGTGCCACAGAAGAAAGCTTGACCCATGCCTCAATCAAACCGCCCGCTGGTCGAACGCATCGCCCGGGTTCTCGCCGGCGCCGCCCACAGCAGCAATGCCGAGGGCAGCGATCCCTCGGCCGCCGACAAAATCGACCTTGTCTGGCGCGAGCATGTGAACCAGGCGCTGGCGGTGCTCCACACGATGCGCGAACCCGACGAAGACATGACCGCTGCAGGCGATCCCGAGGTGTGGCGTAAGATGGTCGAAGCGGCGCTCGGCGAACGCGTCGATTGAGTCCGCGCGACGCCAGTCCGGGGACCACCGCCCGAAAGTCCGATCCACGCTGGACGCTGGTCGCCTGCGTCCTCGCCTCGAGCCTGTCCTTCGTCGAGGGCTCGGTGCTCAGCGTCGCCCTCCCCGCGATCCGCCAGAGCTACGGAGCAAACGCGCAGGACGTCCAATGGGTGGTGAATGCCTATCTGCTGCCGCTGTCCGCCCTGCTCCTGCTCGGCGGCGCACTCGGCGACCATTTCGGGAGGCGGCGGCTGCTGGTGATCGGCACGGGCATTTTTGCCGCGACGTCGCTGGTGTGCGCGCTCGCGCCCAGCCTTCCGATCTTGCTCACCGCGCGCGCAGCGCAGGGGATCGGCGCTGCGCTGCTGCTGCCCAACAGCCTTGCGCTGCTCAACGCCGCTTTCCAGGGCGAGAAGCGCGGGCGTGCCGTCGGAATCTGGGCGGCGTCGGGCGCGGCGATGGCGGCGGTCGCGCCGCTGATCGGCGGCTGGCTGGTCGGCACGGTCGGTTGGCCAGCGATTTTCTACATCAACCTTCCGCTGGCGCTTGGCGCGATCCTGCTTGCGTTGCGGTTCGTGGCCGAAAGCCGCGAGCCCGGCGCCGGCCGGACCGATTATGCCGGCGCTGCGCTCGTCACCCTTGGGCTGGGCGGCGTGACCTACGCGCTCACCTTGTGGTCGGCGACCCGCCACTTCGCGACGCCCGCGATCGGCGCGCTCGTGGCCGGGATATTGATGCTCGCCGCATTCCTGTGGGTCGAGCATCGCCGCGGTCCTCGGGCGATGATGCCCCTCGCGTTGTTCGAGGGGCGCTGCTTCACCGGGCTGAACCTGCTCACCTTCCTGCTTTACGGGGCATTTGCGGCGGCAATGCTGCTGATTCCCTACGTCCTGATCACCAGCGGCGGCTATTCGCCGGTGAAAGCCGGCCTAGCGATGCTTCCGCTGCCGATCCTGATGACGTCGCTCTCACCGAAGATGGGCGCGCTGTCGATGAAGACCGGTCCGAGGGTCCCGCTGACGGTCGGACCACTGGTCGTCGCCGGCGGGATGGTCCTTGCGATGCTGATGACCGAGCAAAGCAGCTACTGGACCGGCCCATTTCCGACGATCCTTGTGATGGCGCTCGGCATGACGATCGCGGTCGCGCCGCTGACCGCCTCCGTTCTCGGATCGGTTGAGGAGCAGCACGTGGCGATGGCCTCGGGCTTCAATAGCGCGGTCGCGCGCACCGGAGGCCTCATCGCGACGGCGCTGCTGGGCTCGGTCCTGGCGAGCACGGGCGCGGCGCTGTTCGCCGGATTTCACGCCGCGATGTTCGTGTCCGCGGGCGTGACCGCCCTCGCCAGCGTGGTTGCGCTGACCATGCTCGGCGGCGTGAAGATGAAGAAAGCCTAGCCCTTCGCCCTGGCGATGTAGCCGTCGATGACGGTTTCGAGCAGGGTCATCGGCACGCTGCCGCCCAGAACCACCGCGTCGTCGAAGCGCCGCAGATCGAACTTTGAGCCGAGCGCCGCCTTGGCCTTGTCACGCAGCCGAATGATCTCCAGCTGCCCGACCTTGTAGCCGCATGCCTGCCCCGGCATCACGCAATAGCGGTCGACCTCTTTTTCCACCGACGAGCGTGGGTCGCCATTGGTGCTGACGAACCAGTCGACGGCCTGGGCGCACGTCCATTTCATCGCATGGAGACCGGTGTCGACCACCAGGCGGCAGGCGCGGAAGCCCATCGACTGGAGATAGCCGAGCTCGCCGAGCGGATCGTCGGCATACACGCCGAGCTCGTCAGCGAGCTGCTCCGCGTAGAGCGCCCAGCCCTCGCTATAGGCGTTGAACGCGAGCATCGAGCGGATCAGCGGCATTCGGTTGGCATAATCGCCCTGCCAGACGTGACCCGGAATGCCTTCGTGGTAGCACAAGGTCGGAAGCGAGAACTTGGGCCATTCCGAAGTGTCGCGGAGGTTGATGTAATATTGGCCCGGCACCTTGCCGTCGATCGAGCCCGCGGCGGCATAGCCGCCCGGAGCGCCCGCCTCAATCGAAGGCGGCACGCGCTTGATGATCAGGTTGCCCGGGACCATCGTCGCGAACGCGCGCGGCAGTCGGGTGCGAATGTCCGCGATCCGGCCGTTGAGATAGGCGAGCAGTTGCTCGCGGCCTGCGGCAGTATTGGGGTAGAGCTGCTTGGGATCCTTGCCGAGCGCCGCCATGCGCTGGCCGACGGTCCCGCCGGTCAGGCCCTGCTTCTGCATGATCGCATCCATGCGCGCCTGGATTTCCTTGACCTGGGCCAGGCCGAGCTTGTGGATGTCGTCGGGCGTCCGGGTCGTCGTCGTACCCGCCTTCAGCACCCATCGGTAATAAGCGTCGCCGTCCTTGAAGTGCCAGACGCCGGCATCGTTCGTGGCCGCCGCGCGATGCGCCTTCAGCTCCTCGACCTGGCGCTGGAGCGCGGGAATGACCTTGGCGGCCATCGCCTGCCGCACGCGCTCGGTCAGCTTGTCGTCGGACAGCTTGGCCTCGCTCATTTTCTTCCGGAAGGTCGCAAGGACCGCCGACTGGTCGGGATTCTCCGAAGCCCCACCGCTGATGATCGCAATAGTCTTGTCGAGCGTGAACGCCGGGGCGACCACGCCAATCCCGCGGTCGTGCTTCAACCGCTCGGTCTCGCCGTCGACGTTCCGGGCATAGGCATCGACGCGGTCGGCGAATGCGACTGCATCGTCGGCACTGGCAATGGTGTGCCGGCTTTCGAGGAAGTCGGGCAAGTCGCTATAGCTGCTGCCCAGCTGGTTCACGACGTAGGGCGTGTTTCGGAACCCGTTGTTCGGGTCGAGCACGAGTGGGTCGCCGAACGGAAAGGCATAACCCTCCGCAGCCAGTTCGTGAGCCTGCAACGCCACGGCGCCGTTCAGCTTGTTGGGATCCGACAGATCGGCGAGATCGAGGCCGCGGAGCGTTTCAAGCCGCCTGGAGATGTTGGCCTTGCGCGTGGCGACTCCGGCGGGAGTCTGGTCCTGCCACTGATGCCCGAGCGGTGCGAGCTTACCCTTGGCGATGCCGAGGATGGTCGCGTTCTGCGGAAATTCCTGGAGAATCTGGTCGGCGATGCCCTGGAGCTGCTTGGCGAGGTCGCTTGCCGCGCTGCCGCCGCTGTTGCGGACCTTGCATCCCGCCAGCAGCCCGGCCGCGGCCGCCGTTGCAAGGAATTGCCGTCTGTCGAACGCTACCGTCATCGCCCTCTCCTTCGGGCGAAACGCTATAACTGCGCGAATAGGAGCGGACAGCCTTAATCGGCGAACGACACCTCAGTCGTTGGCAGCGATGAACTTTTCCATGACGGGCGCGATCTTCTCGCGCCACTTGCGGCCGTTGAAGATGCCGTAATGGCCGACGTCGGGCGCGAGGAAATATTGCTTCTTCGTTGAGGGAAGCTTCGTCGCGATGTCGAGCGCGGCTTTGGTTTGGCCGATGCCCGAAATATCGTCGCGTTCGCCCTCGATCGCGAGCAAGGCGGTGTCGCGGATCGCCGCCGGGTCGACAAGGCGGCCGTGATGCTCGAGCTGCCCTTTCGGGAGCAGGTGACGCTGGAACACGACGTCGACCGTCTGAAGGTAGAATTCGGCGGTCATGTCGCAGACCGAGCGATATTCGTCGTAGAATTTCTGCGGCGACGCGGCGCTCTCCTCGTCGCCGACGACGAGATGCTTGAACATTTCCCAGTGGCTGACGAGGTGCGAGCCCAGGTTCATGGTCATGAAGCCCGCGAGCTGGAGAAAGCCGGGGTAAACCTTCCGGCCGGAGCCCGGGTAGATCATCGGCACGGTCGCGATGACGTTCTGCTCGAACCAGCTGAACGGCCGCTGGGTTGCCAGCGTGTTCACCGCCGTCGGCGCCTGGCGCGTGTCGATCGGCCCGCCCATCATGGTCAGAGTCTTCGGCCGCCACCGGCTCTTGCCGGCATTCATGATCGCGGTCGCGGCAAAGGCCGGAACCGACGGCTGGCAGACCGCGAGCATGTGCGGGCGCTCGCCGGTCCGCTCACCGATCAGCTCGAGGAACTCGATCAAATAATCGATGTAATCGTCGAGGTCGAAGCTGCCCTCGGACAGCGGCACAAGCTTCGCGTCGCGCCAGTCGGTGATGTAGACGTCATTGCCGGGAAGCAGCCGCTCGACCGTTCCGCGAAGGAGCGTCGCATAATGGCCCGACATGGGCGCGACGATTAGCACCGGCCGGCCGGACTCGGCATTGACCTTGCGGAAATATTTGAGCTGTCCGAACGGTTTACGAAGAACAATATCCTCATCCACCGCGACCGTCTTCCGCCCGACCTTGGTCTCGGTGATCCCGAACTCGGGCTTACCGCGCGGCGCGGCGGCATGGGCGAACACTTCCAGCGACGCAGAGACCAGCGGGCCCATCGAGCTGTAGCCCCACGGGTTTGCGGGGTTGCTGAGCCAGCCGGCTCCCAGCCCTGCCAGCTTGCTCGCACCTGCGAGAAACGAGCGCTGCACTTCATAGGCGTCATAGAGCATCGGTGGCGGTGTCCCTTCCCACGATGGATGTGGCCCCCCGTGTAACCGGTTGCAAGGCGAAATGTTGCGCTGCAACGAAACGGGTCAGCGCAAGAATGGGAAAGGCAAGCCCTAGGAAGCGGGTTCGAGCTCCGGAGATGCCTCGCGCTGGGCTGGCTCGGTCGGCTGAAGCGGCTGGACGTCAGCGCTTCGGGCGGCCGGCAGCACCTCGAGCACCTCCACGATCCGATAGCGCTCCGACAGCACTTCATGGTCGGGGCCATAAGACGTCTCGAAGTCGACCCGGCAGCGCAGCGCATCGCCAGGCCGGATGTCGAGGTCACGCCGGTAGAATCGGTCGAGCAAGGTGCCAGGCTCGCTGTAGGCCAGGGTGCGCGTCTCGCCATGCTTCAGCCGCCATTGGCCGGTCGCCTGATAGTCCGGCATTTCGACGACGAAGATCATGTCCGCGGAGTGATTGACCAGCTTGCGCGCCTGCAGGAGGGTTCGCGGCTCGCTGATCGTCTTGCCAACATCGATATCCGCCGAACCATTGTTGGTGGAGACCCGGACCGCGAAGCCGCCGCTCAAGCCCGCCTTCGCCTTCTGCCAGGCGGCAATCGCGCTGACGAGGCTTGCCGACGACGGCAGCACCGGATGCGCCGAGGTGGTGATCGACGTTCCCCAGGCGAGCACGCGGATCGCCTGGTGCAAGTCGGCGAGTTGGTGCGTCGAGGAGCCGTCCATCCAGGCGATCACGGCGAGCGTGCCACGCGCGAGGAACTTCAGCAGCGACGCCTCGTCCTCACCGGCCCGCGACTGCGACGCGCGGACCCTCAGCCAGAGCGACAGGCTGCGGCGAGTCACTTCTTCGAGCACGGCCGCAGTTTCGACCTGGATCGGCACCTGTCCGGCAAGCGCTCGATAGGAGGCCTCCACCGCCTCCTGGAGCTGCCGCACCTGCGCGATATCGGGGGCCCGGCGCGCGGTCGAAGGCGCGATCACCTCGATCACGACGTCGCTGTCGGTCAGCTCGGCAAGGAGATCGCCGAAGCCGGGTCGCTGTTCACTTGCTTCCGAAGCCATTGGAAACTCGCCTCGATTCGTTAACTCGCCATTTACTAGTCGCACCGCCCCGCGAAGCAACCACCTCGCGGATGCGAGATTACCCAAAGGCTATTTGAGGCAGGGGCCAGCGGCTGTTAGTGGACCTCATGGCCATTAATGCCGCCAACCGCCCAAAGGGCCGCTCCGTCCGAAGCCTTCGCATGGTCTGGAGCTTCGCGACCCGCTACCCGGGCCACATCGCGATCGCGGCGCTCGCTCTGACCGTCGCCGCCGTGGCCACCACCTCGATCCCCTGGGGATTCAAGCTGGTCATCGACAAGGGGTTCGGGTCAGGCGCGGGCAATGAGCAAGCCATTGCGCCCTGGTTCGAGCTGCTCCTCGGCATCGTAGCGGTGCTCGCGGTCGCGACCGCCGTGCGCTATTATTTCGTCTCGTGGCTGGGCGAGCGGACCGTCGCCGACATCCGCCTCGCAGTTCATCGCAACCTTCTTCGCCTGTCGCCGGGCTTCTTCGAGGAGAACCGGCCGGCCGAGATCACGTCCCGAATCACGGTCGACACGACGATCATCGAGCAGGTGGTCGGCACCACCGTCTCGGTCGCCCTGCGCAACAGCGTGATGGGCATCGGCTGCATCGTCACCATGTTCATCCTCGCGCCAAAGCTCGCCGGCCTGATGCTCCTCGGGATTCCGCTGGTGCTCGGTCCCATCGTGCTCCTTGGCCGACGAGTGCGCACGATCTCGACCAGCAACCAGAGCCGCATCGCCGAGGTCGGAACCGTCACCACCGAAGTCCTCGCGGCGATGAAGATCGTGCAGGCGTTCAACCAGCAGGGGCGCGAGGCATCGCGCTTTTCCGCCGCGGTCGAACGCGTGTTCGCGACGGCCAAGCGGCGCATCGCGATCCGCGCGATGATGACCGCCATGATGATCTTCCTGATGATCGGCGCGATCGTCATGGTCATCTGGCAGGGCGCGGTCGACGTGTCCGCGGGGCGGATGAGCGGCGGCACGATCGCCGCCTTCATCCTGTGTGGCGGACTGCTGGCCGGCGCGTTCGGCGCCTTGTCTGAGGTGTACGGCGACCTGCTTCGCGCGTCGGGCGCCTCGGAGCGTCTCGCCGAGCTGCTCCATGCCGAACCGGAGATCCGCGCTCCGGCAAGCCCGGCAAAGCTTCCCGATCCGCCGCTCGGTTCGCTGGCGCTCGAGCAAGTGACGTTCCACTATCCGACGCGGCGAGAGACCTCGGCGCTCGAGGGCTTCAATCTCACGGTCCAGCCGCGCGAGCGGCTCGCGCTGGTCGGACCTTCGGGTGCGGGCAAGACGACGATCTTCCAGCTCGCCGAGCGCTTTTACGACCCGGATGAAGGCCGCATCCTGCTCGACGGCGTCGACCTCAGGGACGCGGACCCGGCTGACGTGCGCAGCCGGATTGCGATGGTGCCGCAGGAGACGATCATCTTCGCCGCTTCCGCGCGGGACAACCTGCGCTACGGCAATTGGGACGCGAGCGAGGATCAGCTGTGGCAGGCCGCACGTGACGCCAACGCCGAGGAGTTCCTGCGCGCGCTGCCCGAGGGTCTGGACACCTACATGGGCGAAGGCGGTGCGCGCCTGTCAGGCGGCCAGCGTCAGCGGATCGCGATTGCCCGGGCGCTGCTTCGCGATGCGCCTTTGCTGTTGCTCGACGAGGCGACATCGGCGCTCGACGCCGAAAGCGAAAGGCTCGTTCAGGACGCGCTCGACCGATTGATGGAGCATCGCACGACGATCGTGATTGCGCACCGCCTTGCAACCGTGCGCGCCGCCGACCGGATCGTGGTGATGGATGGCGGACGCATCGTCGAGGAAGGAACCCACACGACGCTCAGCCGGCGCGGCGGCCTCTACGCCCGCCTTGCGCGGCTGCAGTTCGAGGATCGCGCCGCTTAGGCGTTGGCTCCGCCGCCAGCGCCGCCGGACGGCGGTGTTGACTTGCCCCCGCCGCCGCGCCGCGTCGAACCTCCGCGCGAACGCGTCGCCGGTTTGCGCGCGCGCGATGCCGTGCTGCGCGTCTTGGCGGCTCCGCCGGAGCGCTTCGCGGCCGGCTTGGCCGCCGACGAGGTACGGGCCGCGCCCGTCGACGACTTTGCGCGTGAAGAGGTCGCTTTTCTCGCGGCGGGACGCTTCGCCGTGGAGCGTTTTGCAGTCGAGCGCTTCGCCGCGGCTTTGCGGGTGCCGCCGGAACGCGCGGCGCCGGCGCTGCCGGTGCTTGCGGTTGCGCTGCCCTCCATCGTCCACTTCCCGCTCATCACGCGTTGCGCGGCTTCGGCGACCGCTTCTGCGATCAGCGAGCCGAGCTTGGTCGCGCTGGCCACCACGTTGCTCGCCGCCTGGCTGGCGGTGTCGGCTGCGTCGAGTCCTGCATCGCGGATCGCGCGGCGCGCTTTCGGGCTGGCGCTGATCGCCGCTGCGGCAGCAGCAAGGCCCGCAGCCAGCATTTCCTTGCTCATCGCGCCCTTGGCGAGCTTGTCGACCGTTGCGTTGCCCGACGAAGAACCCTTGCGTGGTGATTTGGCCATCGCGTCATCTCCCTCCGTTTGCCAGCAAAGACACTTCACGGCTGTAACGGTTCCCGAACGAAGCCGGAAGCGGGAGAATCCGGATATGTTAAAGGGCACCGCCGCGTCACGCAGCGATGCCCTTCGACATGGTCAGCGGCCGGAGATGTGGCCGTTCGTCAGCTTTTAGGGCCTACGAACACCCCTTTCCGACCTCCCTGCTGAACCATGAGACATCGGATCACCTCCTTTCGCTGCGTTGAAGCTGAGGAGAAGATGATTCATGCCGGCCGCAAGTGCAAGACTTGCGTTCGAGTGAAATATCGTCACACTTCCGCGCTTCGCGTTGCGTTCGACGGCTTCAGGCGCGGCAATCCTCGATCACCCGCGAAACTTCCGCCCATGGCGGGACGACGAGCGACGGCTGCGTCCCGACGGTGAAACCGACGCGGCCGCGGCTGTGTGCGATTGCATCGAGCAGCGGATCGAAGTTCGCGAGATCGATGGTCAATCGCCCGGTTGCCGGGTTGAAGCTGGAGGCCAGGCTGCGGGTCTGCGAGCTCGTCCAAACGGTGAACGACGGTGCAGCGGCGGTCGCGGCCTTGGATATCGTCACGCGCCGCGTCGCGCGCGTGCAGTGCAGCCACAGCTGCGGACTCCCCGATGCGCCGGCGAAGCTCGCCTCACTGCCATCGGCGGCGGCTGCATAGGTCCAGCTGCCCGCGACCGGCGTCGCGACGCTCAGATCCTGCGCGGTTGCCGACGAAGCTCCAAGCAGCGCGAAAGGCGCCGCGGCAATTCCGAATTTCATGATCGTCAGCGGCTCAGCTTGTCGACCTTGGCCTGCAGCGCCGCCAGCTCGGCCTTCAGCTGATCCATGTCGCTATTGCTGCTGCTGGTGCCTTTGGACTCGGTCTTTCCCTTGCCGGTGAAGGCGCGGCTTGCGTCCTCGAACATCGCCATGTTGCGCTTCGCGAGATCGGCAAAGACGTTCCCGCTGAAGGCATCCTTCACCGCGCTCTGGTTGCGCTGGAACGCATCCATCGCCGCCTCGAGATATGAGGGTACGAAGTTCTGCATCGAATTGCCGTAGAGGCCGATCAACTGCTTGAGGAAGTTGATCGGCAACATGGTTCCGCCGCCCGCTTCCTCGTCGACGATGATCTGGGTGAGCACCTGGCGGGTGATGTCCTCGCCGCTCTTCGCGTCGACCACCTCGAACTCGCGGCCTTCGCGGACCATTTGCGCCAGCCGGTCGAGCGTGATGTAGCTTGAGCTTTCAGTGTCATAAAGCCGCCGGTTGGCGTACTTCTTGATCGTCACCTTGCCGCCAGACTTGGCCATGCATAGCTCTCCTCACGCGAGCGGCGACTTACTACCGGAGTATCGTGCACTGCAACATGAACGCGCACCACGGCCGCTGCCGCTGTTTCTCGAATTGGTACGCGAAGTGTCGGTACGCGATGCGAAGCTTGCTGCGGAAGCGCTTGCCGGATTGCGCGCGTACGAGACAGCCCCACGTCGGGAAAAGGCGTCGCCCAGGCCCGAGATCGCGCGCGTGCGCGGCGCCTGTCTTCGCGACCATGGCGGCGCCGGGCAGCCCGCATTGCTCGTCCCGTCGCTGATCAATCCACCGCGGATCCTCGACCTCGACGCAGAAGTGTCGCTGACCGGTGCAATCGCGGCGATGGGCCGACGAGCGCTCCTGCTCGACTGGGGCAAGGCAGATGAGCGCGCTGAACTCTCGGTCGCCGGTCATGTCGAGCAGTTGCTGCTGCCGTTGCTGCGCAGCATAAACGAGCCGGCCGCACTGATCGGCTATTGCCTCGGCGGGACGATGGCCATCGCCGCCGCGAACCTGCACCCGGTCGAGCGCCTGGCAACGCTCGCCGCGCCCTGGAACTTCGCGCGCTATCCCGACAGCTCGACCAAGGCCCTGCGCGACATGTGGCGCCATTCCGAACCCGCGGCGAAGGCGCTGGGCGCCTTGCCGATGGAAGTGCTGCAAGCGGCATTCTGGTCGCTCGACCCCGAGCGTACGGTGCGCAAGTTCGCCGAGTTCGGCCGGCTCGACCCTGACAGCGCTGAGGCCCGCCGCTTCATCGAGCTCGAGGAATGGGCGAACGAGGGCGAGGCCCTACCCTACCCCGCCGCCAGGGAGCTGGTCGAAGAGCTATTCGGCCACGACCTGCCCGGCTCCAGCGCATGGCACGTCGGTGGAATTGTGATGTCCGGCGAGCTCGGCGTGCCCACGCTGCACGTGGCGGCCGAACGCGACCTAATCGCTCCTCCGCAGACCGCAGCCACAGGAAATATCGTGGCGATTCCGTCCGGCCATGTAGGCATGATCGTCGGCTCATCCCGGCACCAGCTGCACGAGCAGCTCAAGGCCTTTCTCGCGCCTTGCCGGTAACGGCAGGCATCGCTAAGTCCGCGCCTCACGCACCCGTAGCTCAGCTGGATAGAGCGCTGCCCTCCGAAGGCAGAGGTCACAGGTTCGAATCCTGTCGGGTGCGCCACCATTGATCAGCACCCCCTCGCGTGGCAACGCGATTGGCATGGCAGACAAGCCACCCTCCCAACGCACCTGGGGCGGCCGGTTCGGAACCGGCCCGGACGCGCTGATGACGCGCATCAACGCCTCGATCGGCTTCGACAAAAGGCTGTGGCGGGAGGATATCGCGGCATCCAAGGCCCACGCGACGATGCTGCGCGACCAGAAGATCATCTCCGAAGCCGATGCGGCAGCGATCCTCGAAGGGCTCGACCAGATCGCCGCCGAATATGAGCGCGACGGCGTTCCCGAGCGCGTCGAGCTCGAGGATATCCACATGACCGTCGAGCACCGCCTCGGCGAGCTGATCGGGCCGAGCGCGGGCCGGCTGCACACCGCTCGCTCGCGGAACGACCAGGTGGCGACCGATTTCCGGCTATGGGTGCGCAACGCCTGCGACGAAGCCGTCGATGCGGTCAGCGCGCTCCAGCGCGTCCTTGTCGAGCGTGCGGATGAGCACGCCGAGACGGTGATGCCGGGCTTTACGCACCTACAAGTCGCGCAGCCGGTGACCCTCGGGCATCATCTGATGGCTTATTACGAGATGCTGCGCCGCGACGTGTCGCGCTTCGCCGACGCGCGTAGCCGAATGAACGAAAGCCCCCTTGGAAGTGCGGCGCTCGCCGGGACCGGCTTTGCGATCGACCGTGAGCGGACCGCCGACGCGCTCGGTTTTGACGGCGCGACCGCGAACAGCCTCGACAGCGTATCCGACCGTGACTTCGCGCTCGATTATCTCTCGGCCGCGGCGCAATGCAGCCTGCACCTCTCGCGCATCGCCGAGGAGCTGATCATCTGGGCCAGCGCACCGTTCGGCTTCGTCAAGCTGTCGGACCAATTCTCGACCGGCTCGTCGATCATGCCGCAGAAGCGAAACCCCGACGCCGCCGAATTGGTACGGGGACACAGCGGCCGGATCGTCGGCGCGCTGACCTCCCTGATGGTGACGATGAAGGGCCTGCCACTCGCTTATTCGAAGGACATGCAGGACGACAAGGAGCCCGTGTTCGAAGCGCGCGACCTGCTGACACTGTCGCTCGAGGCTCTCGCGGGAATGATCGAGACGGTCGAGTTCGTGCCCGAGCGGATGCGCGCCGCCGCGGCGCAGGGCTATTCGACCGCGACCGACCTCGCCGACTGGTTGGTCCGCGAGGCCGACGTTCCGTTCCGCGAGGCACATCACATTACCGGCCGGGCGGTAAAGGCCGCGGAAGAGCGCGGCTGCGATCTCGCCGATTTGCCACTCGATGCCCTTCAAGCGATTGACGCTCGCATCGACAGCCGAGTGTTCGATGTGCTCAGCGTCGATGCGTCGGTGCGCAGCCGCACGAGCTACGGCGGCACCGCCCCGATCCGCGTGCGCGAGCAGATCGCCGCGGCGAAGGAAGCCTTAGGCCTTTAGCCGTCGCGCCCGTTGCGCGATGGTGCGAAGCCGCAGCGCATTCAGCCGGATGAAGCCCGCGGCGTCGCGGTGGTCGTAGCTTCCGGAGCCTTCCTCGAACGTCACCAGGTCCTGGTCGTAGAGCGATTGCTCGCTTGTCCGGCCGATCACCGTCGCATTGCCCTTATAGAGCTTCATCGTGACGCGGCCGGTGACATGCTCCTGGCTCTTGTCGATCGCCGCCTGGAGCATCTCGCGCTCGGGCGCGAACCAGAAGCCGTTGTAGATCAGGCTCGCATATTTCGGCATCAGCTCGTCCTTGAGGTGCATCGCGCCGCCGTCGAGGGTGATGCTCTCGATGCCGCGATGCGCGGCGAGCAGGATCGTGCCGCCGGGCGTCTCGTAGACGCCGCGCGACTTCATGCCCACGAAGCGATTCTCGACCAGGTCGAGGCGGCCGATGCCGTTGTCGTGGCCGAGCTGGTTGAGCCGGGTCAGCAACGCGGCCGGCGATAGCGTCTTGCCGTCGATCGCGACCGGATCGCCCTTCTCGAAATCGATGGTGATGATCGTCGCCTTGTCCGGCGCCTCTTCTGGCGAGATCGTCCTCTGATGAACATATTCCGGGGCTTCCGCGGCCGGGTCCTCGAGCACCTTCCCTTCGGACGAGGAGTGCAGCAGGTTGGCGTCGATCGAGAAAGGCGCTTCGCCGCGCTTGTCCTTGGCGATCGGGATCTGGTGCTTCTCCGCGAAGTCGAGCAGCGCCTCGCGGCTCTGGTACTGCCACTCGCGCCAGGGGGCGATCACCTTGATGTCGGGCTCCAGCGCATAATAGCCGAGCTCGAAGCGGACCTGGTCGTTGCCCTTGCCTGTGGCGCCGTGACAGACTGCGTCCGCGCCGACCTTCCGCGCGATCTCGATCTGCCGCTTGGCGATCAGCGGCCGCGCGATCGACGTGCCGAGCAAATAGTCGCCCTCATACTGCGTGTTGGCCCGGAACATCGGGAAGACGAAGTCGCGGACGAACTCCTCGCGCAAATCCTCGATAAAGATGTTCTCGGGCCGAACGCCGAGCATCTCCGCCTTGCGCCGCGCCGGCTCGACCTCCTCGCCCTGCCCGAGGTCGGCAGTGAACGTCACGACCTCCGCGTCATATTCGGTCTGCAGCCACTTGAGGATGATCGAGGTGTCGAGCCCGCCCGAATAAGCGAGCACCACTTTCAGCTTTTTCTTGGTCATTGGTGTTCCAGCGTCCAAAGCATGGCGCCGCGCGCCGTGTGCATCCGGTTCTCCGCCTGCCGCCAGACCGCCGACCGCGGCCCGTCGATCACGGGCGCGGTGACTTCCTCGCCGCGCCGCGCGGGCAGGCAGTGGAGGAACCAGGCGTCGTTTGCCCGCGCCATCAGCGCCTCGTCCACCTGGTAGGGCTCGAAGGCTGCGCGCCGTTCATTGCTGTCCTCGCCGCCCATCGACACCCAGACGTCGGTATAGACGATATCCGCGCCCTCGACGGCTTCCGCGGGGTCGGTCAGCTGGCGGATGCTGGGCGCATTGCCGAGCCCATGACCCTCCGGGCTGGCGATGGTGAATTCGGCGCCGGCCAGCGCGCAGGCTTCGGCGAGCGAGCGCGAAACATTGTTGCCCTCCCCGATGAAGGCGATCTTTGCCCCCTCCAGGCGACCGAGCAGCTGCTTGACCGTCAGCAGGTCGGCGAGCGCCTGCAGGGGATGATCGGTGCCGGAGAGCATGTTGAGCACGGGCGCGGCGTTCACCCGCGCCATCTCCTCGAGCAGGCCATGGTCGAACACGCGGGCCGCGATGAGCGCATGATAGCAGGCGAGGGTGTGCGTCACGTCGGCAACGCTCTCCCGCTCGCCGATGCCAAGCTCGTTCGGCTGGATGTACACGGGGTGCCCGCCGAGCTGTGCGCTCGCCAGCTCCATTGAGTTTCGCGTCCGCGAGCTCGGTTTCTCGAAATAGAGCGCGACGCCCTTGCCTTCGAGTACCCGCGGATAGGGTTGCTCGGAAGCGGCCAGGATCCAGTCGAGGTCCCTGGCGGTGAGATCGCGGATCGACAGAAGATGCCTCACCAGCTCTTCTCCCGCTTGATCATCGTCCCGACGCCATGATCGGTGAGCAGCTCGATCAGCAGGCTGTGATGCACCCGCCCATCGATGATGTGGGCGAAGTTGACGCCCTGGTCGACCGCGTCGGCGCAGGCCTTGAGCTTGGGGATCATCCCCTTCCCCACGCTTTCGTGATCGATGCGCTCGCGCAGCTCGGCGGACGTGAGCCGCGGGATCAGCGTGCTTTCATCGTTCGGGTCCTCCAGCAGGCCCGGGACCGCGGTCAGATAAACGATCTTCTCGGCGTTCATCGCCACGGCGATCGCCCGCGCCGCCTCGTCGGCATTGACGTTGTATGGCTGGCCGTCGGCATTGGCGCCGACCGTCGAAATCACCGGCGTGAGGCCGTCGTCGAGGAGGCGGTGGACCAGCTCGGCGCGAACCTTGGTGACATTGCCGACGAACCCGAAGGCGGAATCGGCAGGCGTTACCTCGAGCAACCCCGCATCTTCGCCCGAAACGCCGACCGCGACCGGCTCGTCTCCCGCCTGGCTGTTGATCGTGGCGACGAGGTCGCGGTTGATCTTGCCGACGAGCACCATTCGGACGATTTCGAGCGTTTCCTCGTCGGTGACGCGAAGGCCGTCGCGGAATTCCGGCTCCTTCCCGACGCGGCGAAGCATCGTATCGACCTGAGGCCCGCCGCCGTGAACCAGGACGCAGCGCACGCCGACGCTGCGCAGCAGCAGCACGTCCTGCGCGAGCGCAAGGTCGCTCTCGCGGTCGATCGCCGCGCCGCCCAGCTTCACCACAACCGACTTGCCGGCGAACTGGCGGATATAGGGCAGCGCCTCGACCAGCACGGTCGCGATCTCGGAGGGAAGGAGGACGATCTTCATGACGTCTTGCTATTCTCTTTGATGTAGCCGGGGCCGAGGTCGATCCCGATCATCGTCGCATGTCCGTGGCCGGCGCCGAGATGGACCTCGATCTGAACTTCGTCGCCCAGCATGTGCTCGACCAGGGCATCGCCGTCATGCTCGATGCCGACGCCGCCCTTCGCGACCTTGATGCCACCATAAGAGACGAATGACCGCGCGACGTTCATCTCGACGCCCGCCGAGCCTGCCGCGGCTAGAAGACGGCCCCAATAGGGATCGCCGCCGTACCAGCTGCACTTGACGAGATTGTTCTCGACGATGTTCTTCGCCGCGATGCGCGCTTCCTCATTGGTGTGCGCGCCGGTGACGGTGAGATGCGCCATCCGAGTCATCCCTTCCGCGTCGCGCGCCATCTGCAGCGTGAGGTCGCGGCACGCGGCGAGCAAGGCGTTGGCGAACTCGTCGGGGTCCGCCTTTCCCCGCTTGCCGCTCGCAAGCAGCATCGCCGTGTCGTTGGTCGACGTCGCGCCGTCGACGTTGAGCGTATTGAAACTCTCATCGGACGCGGCCTTGAGCGCCTTCTGCATCAGCGAGCGCGGCACATCCGCGTCGGTGGTTAGGAAGGCGAGCATGGTCGCCATGTTGGGCGCGATCATGCCGCAGCCCTTGGCCATTCCGCCAAGCGTGAAGGTCGAGCCCTCGATCACCACCTGCTTGGTCCGGTGATCGGTCGTCAGTATGCCCCGCGCGGCGTCATCGGCGCCGTCGACCGAGAGCTTCTTCACCAGCTTAGGCGTGCAGGTAAGAATCGGCTCCATCGGCAGCGGCGTGCCGATGATCCCCGTCGAGCAAACCAGGACATGGCTGTTGGCGACGTGCAGCGCCTCACCCGTGGCGGCCGCCATCAATTGCGCATTTTTGTAGCCGGGCTTGCCGGTGCCCGCGTTCGCGTTGCCCGAGTTGATGATGACCGCAGCCGCCTTGCCGCCGTTCGCCTTCAGCGTCGCGCGGTCAAGCTCGACCGGCGGAGCGACGAACTTGTTCTGCGTGAACACGGCGGCGCACGCCACCGGATGGCGATCCTCGGTCGCGATCATAGCCATGTCGAACTTGCGCCGCTTGATCCCCGCGTGGAGGCCGGATGCGACGAAGCCCTCGGCCGCCGTGACGCTCATGGATAGACTCCGATCGTCGTGAGGCCCGCCGTCTCGTCGAGGCCGAGCATCAGGTTCGCGCACTGGATCATCTGGCCTGCAGCGCCCTTTCCGAGATTGTCGATCGCCGAAAGCGCGAGCACGCGACCCGAACGGTCGTCGTAACGCGCGGTGAGCTGGAGGCCGTTCGATCCCGTGACCCATTTGGTAGCCGGGGGCTGGTCGGTGACGTGGACGAAGGGCTCGTTAGCATAAGCATCGCGGAGCGCCGCCAGCGGGTCGCACGGCCCCTTCGCCTCGCCGTAGCAGGTGGCCAGGATGCCGCGCGTCATCGGCACGAGGTGCGGCGTGAACAGCACCGTTCCGCCCAACGCCATTTCCATTTCCGCCGTGTGACGGTGGTTCAGCAGGCCGTAGGCCGCAAAGCTCCCGTCGACCGTACTGAAACCGGTCGCTTCCTTGGCCTCGCGCCCTGCCCCGCTGACTCCGGACGCGGCATCGACGATCAGGCTATCGGCCTCGACCAGTCCGCCATCGACCAGGGGCTTCAGCGCGAGGATCGCCGCAGTCGCATAGCAACCCGCCGCGGCGACGGCCTTCGCGTCCCTGATCGCGTCCCGGTTGAGCTCGGGGATGCCGTAGACGAACCGGCCCATCAATTCGGGCGCCTCGTGCGCCTGGCCATACCAGCGCTCGTAGGTCGCCGCGTCGTCGAGGCGGAAATCGGCGCCGAGGTCGACGAAGGGGATGCCGCTATCGAGGACTTGGCCTGCAAGCCGCTGGCTGTGCCCGTGCGGCAGAGCGGCAAAGACAAGGTCGACCCCGCCGAGGTCGCCGTCGAATTTCTCAAATGTGGAGTCCGGAAATGCCGCCCCGAGATGCGGGTGGACGGCGGCGACCGGTTGCCCGGCCTTGCTCTCACCATAGAGCTTCGCGACCGCAAGCTGGGGATGCGCGGCAATCAGCCGCAGCAGCTCGCCGCCGACATAGCCAGAGGCTCCAAGGATGGCCGTCCGAATCATGGGGCGGCCCCTATCCACTGTATTGCAT